>ENA-OXJK01000346-OXJK01000346.1-human-gut-metagenome-genome-assembly--contig:-NODE-346-length-22946-cov-9.21515_pt1 | contig 22946 bp, 46 predicted proteins | sample MGYA00249823_ERZ652372 | MGnify/ENA primary metagenome ERZ652372 (study PRJEB26925, sample SAMN05826969) | human gut metagenome | biome: ENVO:2100002; feature: ENVO:00000062; material: ENVO:00002003...
GAGGGGGGATAAAGGGGGCCATCAAGAGGGGGACCTTTTCTTTCTCTCTCCCTTGCTTTCGTTTTGCTTTTGAAATGCTTTTAAATGCTTTTAAATGCTTTTCGCCGCCTACTGTCGAGCACTGGCTCGGATCCGGCCAGCCGTCACAGCCTGTTAAGCGATACACCCGTGTGAGTTGATAGCCACCCCCGTCTCCTGCAACTGCGGGGCGGCAAATATTTTTCAAAATATGTATTGACAATATCATATTTTATGATATAATTAAGTCATAAAAAGTAAAAGGAACAATATAGGAGGTAAAGTCATGAAACACTATGAATATTGCGTTTGCAAAGACGGCTGGATGATGGGTGCTTATATGGACGACAAGAAGGGAGCCGAGGATTGTGCCGCTCGTTATGCCTCCCAGTATCCTGACAGCAAGGTTGAGATCAAGGTCAATGTTTATGACGAAATGGAATACCGTTATTTCAAGGAGGTCGGTTGCTGATGACAAACAGAGGAGCATACGTGTTTGGCTGGGTGTTCGGTCGGCTCAACGCGGCGGCATATCCGCAGGAGATCGGAGGGGATCTCACCCTTGCCGCTCAGCGCCCGTATACAGCACTCGCCAGAGTCATTTCTGATGCTCACAGGCTTGGCCTCCTAAAGAGGGATCTCGACCGGCAGGTTGCTGAGGCGCTTTGCGAGATCACCAGCATTGACCCGCCCGTGGAGGGAGGGTCTGAAAAGTTCCAGCCCCTTGAAATGCAGGGGGCTTGGCAGTTAGGCTATTTTGCCGGTAAAGGCAAGCGCCCCCTTGCGTCTGTCGAGTTTGATATTTCCGCCGCCAGAAAGGCCAAAGGCTTGACTCAAGCCCAGCTTGCGGATGCGATGGACGTTAACCAGGCCGTGATATCCCGCTGGGAGAGCGGCAAGGTCAGCCCCAATGCCGGGAATTTGGACAAACTGAAAGAAATTCTGAGCTAATCCTGCCGCCCCTCCGGGGGCGGCTTTTTTGCCCTCTCCAGCTCGTGCGCTTGTGGTGCCACCGCCCGCCTCATGCGGCGAGGAGCGGCATATCAAAGTCTCACTCGTTGGACATATCCACACTTCTTGCATCGGTAAGTATTGTGGTGGCTCGTGCCCATTAAGACATCATGCTCGGTGACTTGCGCCAGCAGTTCAAATTCGTGCTTGCACCAGCACCCGCGGAAGTAATTGCAAATTCTTCTAAGCATAAATATCTCCTTCTGGAGCCGAGAGGCGGCATATCATGTCACTTCCGGCTCAGGACTACACCATCCCTTGTCGGCTTGATTTCTAACGTTTTATCAATTTCGTCCAGGTATTTGTCTCTCAGCCTTGCGGTATCCTCAGATGGGTGGATAGTCTGCCTGTAAAATCTTCTTGCTTCGTTTCTATTCAAGCAGATACGGCCGTTTCGATAGGTTGGCATATTTTCACCACCGTTTCAGTTTTGGAGCCGAGAGGCGGTATTGAGCCGCCACACGTCCACGGCGTTGTCCATGGCCGCCGCTTTCGCTTCTGCTGTTGCACTCGGCATATAAAGCACCACCACAAGATGATGCTTTGTCCGGCATACACCGGGCATCTCTGGAGCCACCGGGAGGAATCGAACCTCCAACCTACCGATTACAAGACGGTTGCTCTACCAGTTGAGCTAAGATGGCATATTTGCGCCGTCTCGCTTAGATTGACACACCCTGGTCTCGGCGGCGACATCATGATTAGCCACTCGCAGGGCAGTTTTCAGCGGGATAGCGCCGGGGCAGGTCATAGCTGCCACCGCTTTTTTAGCTCCGCCCCCATGACAGGCGGCTCGCGTCTTACTCTTCCCAGCGCCTAGACGCTCTGGCAATCTGGTGTAGTGTCTTTCCACCGTCATTCGCCGCCAGAGGGGTGCGACCCCTCATGCCCCGAATAGTGGGGTGGTGTTCGACCGGCGGCATATTGCACACAGAGGGGGTGGCGGCAGATGCACCGACGCCACCCACTCTGCGTGAAGGAGGAAAAGGGGGCGGAAAGAAAGTGGGAGCGCGAAGGCATACGCCCCCACACTCCCATTTTCGCATATACCATGCTCTCCGATTCCCTCATGAGGGAATCACAGCAACTTTTTCTGTGAAATAATGAAAAGTTACATTGCATTTGGGTCGTCTGTTCTCCCGAGCAGGTAATCTACAGATACATTGAAATGGTCTGCTATTTTTACAACAGATACTATTTCAGGAATCACTCCATCCCGCTCATATCTCAAAATTGAGTTCTTGCTGATGCCACATAGCTCCGCGAGAACACAGGGCTGTGTCCCTTCCTTCTCCCTCAACTTCTTCAATCTCTCCCGGAACTCGTTCAAGGGCTATCACTCCTCATGCTGTCCGCCCTCCCCGTCGTGGATGGAGCCCTCCGCAATATCCCTTGCCTTTACTGCGTCTGCAAGAGTACGATAAGCACCGATATATTTTTGCTTTCCATTTATGTAAGCATAGGCTTCAAATTTCCCATGTTTCGAGAAGCAAATATTCCGTTCTCCTGTTTTATTTGTTGCCCTCAACCTTCGCTTATTAGGGGCGCAGTTTTCTTTATGCGTAACAAACTGGCAGTTATTGGGCGTATAATTCCCGTCCACGTCAATTCTGTCTATCTCTAACCCTGCTTTATAACCATGCGCAATCGCCCAGTCGCAAAAAGATTTTGGATCGCTTCTCCATGTATCATCCATAGTAATCCCACGCGCCCCATACCATCTGTAACTTTTGGCGTTTGGGTTTTCACATCTTGTTACAATCTGCCCCCACAGGCGATATACATCTGTTCCTTTATACCCATGTGTCCGCATATAGCACCTCTCCATTATCCAGCCGCTTGGCTTTGAAAAGGATTTCTCTCATTGTTTTTCCTCCATCATCGTTAAAGCCTTCTGCAAGCAAGCCTGTATCTCTTCACTGATAGCAGCATTGCTCTTTGCGAATGTACTGTCTAAGTAGTTTTTGTCATGGTAAGCAAGAGTTTCTAGAGCTAACGCAACACGAATGTACTCTTCTGACGTTTTGCATACACACTCAGGGGATTTCATTGGGCACCTCCGATGATCTCGTCCAATGTGGCCCGCCTTATGCTCCTCAGCGTAGGAAACGTTTCATCAAGGTTATCAAGACTGCCCTTATAGTTGTCTTCGTCATCATACATGTAAAATGTCTGTCCCACTATATCAACGTATGCCAATGTTTTAACAACTGGATATAGCACTTTGATAGCCTTCGCCCTCTCCACCTCCTGCTCCGTCCAGCGGGGCTTGCGGGCGATGTTTTCTGGATGATTTATGAGATTGTTAAGACATTCCACAGTGGAGAATCCCCAGCAGTCATTTGATATTTCAATCTGGAATGTCCCATATTTATTGATACGAAATCGCCCTAACGTGTTTCCTCTAATTTCAAACTTTTCTTCTGGTTCAACCCCAAGCACCTCGCAAATTCTCGGCTTGTCCATGTTGGCCTCCTCCTTGATTTTCAGGTACTTTTCGATGGCTTCGTCTAGGTTGGCCTCCTTGTCACGTTCGATGCAAAACCGAATATATTCCTCGATAAACTTCATGTCATTTTCGGCGCCCTTTATTTTCCCCTTCCAGCCACAGGAGGGGCAATAGAAGGTATCTCCACGCCCTCCGTCCCCGCAGTTTCCGCCGCAGTTGGGGCACTCAGCATCCATAAATATCAGGCTACTCATGGTCGGCCTCCTTTCGCTCTCCAACGCTACAATAATCGTCCGGCATCATGTCACGCTCAAAATTGTCACAGTAGACGATGTTGTCTCCCGGTCTGGTGGCATATATACACTCCCGGCACCTGACCACAGGCACGGCGTCGATGGTGGGCAGGCTATCAAACATACGCTTCATGACGGCTCCAGTCACCCCATCACCACCAAAGCACTCTCGTGCATTATCCGCATCAACTAGTCTCATGCTCGGCCTCCCACTGTTTCTTCATGTCTTCGTATAACTCTTCCATCTTTCGATTCCACCCCTTGAGCTTCCACAGGACAAGCAGGCCAAGCGCCATCCACTCCACAGCGGCTATAATTGTAAGAATATCAGCCATCCTGCTCCCTCCGTAGTGCGGCCTCGGCCAGTTCGCGGAGGCGGTCAATGGGGCCGAGAGCACGATATTGCTCCAGCTCTTGCTTGTCCACTCTCAGACCAAATGCTTCACCTTTGAGCTGTTCGATTTCCCCCGGCTCCAAGCCAGTCTCCTCATAGGCTGCGAGGCGGTCAACGTGCGGCCCGTAATCTTCTCTTCCTTCGGCATCGATAGCTACAAACCATTTTCCACCACCATGCCCATTGTCACACCAGTATGTCAGTCTCTCCATGCTCACCCCTCCTCCGACGGCCCATCCCAGGCCGTCCAGTATTGTCCGTACAGATCCATAGAAAACGGCTTGATGTGCTTGCAGTACAGATACCCATCCCTGCACCCCTCTGCAATCTCCAGGCCGCCCCATTGGAGCTGGGCTATCCCTGCGCCCTCAATGTAGATTGCGGTCTCCTGGGTGATGGATTCTAGCTCTACGCGGGTATATTGGTGTCTCATGGCGATACCTCCGGCGGGCGGCGGTATACCTCCGCGCTCAGAATCGGCGCGCGGGTGTTCCATATCTGCCGTGCTTCTTCCAAGTCGTAGCCCGCCGCCATAAACCCACACAGGCATTCAATCATTACGCATGCCATTACAGCCCTGTGCTTTGTGTCTTCACCCCTGCAACCCGGGCATGGCAGTAGCACCCCCGCATCCGTCAGCCGCTTGGCCGCCTCTTTATTCCCAAGCAGGGCTAATTTGATATCATCCATGTATAATTCCCCTCTCTATGTCCGCTATGGCCTGGAAGATCGGGTAAAACTGTTGGGGGACTACGGCGTTTCCGTAACACTGCATCCACTGTTTGTACTGCGGATATCCCCCCACCCAATCGGGAATCCCATCATCCATTCCGCAAACTGGGGGTTGATGTACTGCCCAATACGTTCCGGGAAGATAATTCCAAGGCTGGCGCTCAGCGTTTGTCCGTGTTTTCCGCTGTGCTCCTGTGGTGTCTGCCTGCGGATCGGCTTGAAGTCCTGACTTGCCCTTGGAGATGCCAAGAATACAAACCCTGTATCTTTCATGGTGCGCTCCGACAGCACAAGCCGGAATACTGAACGTCCAGACTTCGTATCCTTCTTTTTCCAAATCGGTGCAAATGGACTCATGTATTGTAGATAAGATGCCATTAACATTTTCGCCAACAACATATCTCGGCCGCAATTCGTCAATAACTCGCAGGAACTCTGGCCATAAGTGCCGTTCATCATTTTCTGCAAGCCGTTTCCCGATAACGCTGTGTGGCTGGCAGGGGAATCCGCCCGAAATAACGTCAACTGTTCGTAGTCCTGTCTTTTCATAAAAACTTTCTCCCGTCAATGTACGAATATCCCGCCAGCGCGGCACGTCCGGCCAGTGTTTTTCCAGAACCTTTGTCGGGTAGTCCGCCCACTCGCACTGTCCGACGGTGGTAAATCCGGCCCACTGGGCGGCAAGGTCAAGTCCCCCGATGCCGGAGAAGAGGGAGAGATGCGCCAGTTTCGTCGCCTCGTGGTCGCCCAGCAGGGCGCGCGTCTTATCGTCCATCGTTCGGCACCTCCTTGATTGCTTTCCACCGCTCTTTACGGTTACACGTCCCGCCGACCGCATCACAAATGCTCTTGGACGCACAGCGTTCACACGGCCCGTTCCGCCTGAACTGCCGTATATACTCTGCGACCGTGCCCTTCTTGTATCCGGTAGCTGCCATAATTTGTATCAGGCTATAGCCATCCAGGGCCATCCGTTCTACTAGATCGTGGGATTTTGATTGCCGCAGCTTCTTTGTGTGGAGCAGGCAGCCAACTCTTTTCGGGTTGCAATCCGGTAACGGGCAGTTTTGGCGGATTGCCGCCTCTTCTGCATCCCGCTCCGTAATCCTGCGCTCCGCGACCGGCTCCATCGCGTCCAGACTGCGCCAGGGTGCCACCGCTCCGCTGATGCCGTAGGGGTCTGCGGTTATCAAAGCTCCATCACCTCCACCTGGATGCAACCGGCGTCATGAAACCCGGTGGTGATGGACTTCACATAGCGCGGGTTATCGTCTACGATGACCCAGCCCTTCATGGCGTCCTCCACGGCTTTTATGATGACCGCGTGATTGGAACAGTCTAGCCCATCGTCAAACAGGAACGTCAGGCTGACGGGGCGCTGGAACACGGCTCGGCGGACGTGGGCCCGCCGCATGGCGGCCAGGGTCAGCGCGTGAAGTTCGTCGGCGTCCTTCTTCCGCTGCGCCCAGTGCTTGCCGGAGTAGTAGGCGTTCAAGCCAAAGCGGCGGCAAAAGGCCGACTTGCCTTTTTTCGTGGGCGGGTATGGTATGTTAAATCTGATTGTTCCCATGTCCAAGCGCCTCCAGTGCCCGGTCCAGGGCTTTTACGATCTCGCCGTGATCATGGGCCAGGTCAGACCAGGTCTCCATAATGGCGCGATGCTTGTCTCTCAGGGCGGACAAAACATCCGCCGCCTTTTCGTCTGTCACTGATATCACCTCGCTGGTATAATCCGCCCCACCGCCCGGTAGAATGCCGCGTCGCACGTACCGGTGCTGGCGTGCCGGTTTTTCGCCAAAATAATTTGCATATAGTCGGGCTCCCACGGGTCGGGCCGCTCCTGGTTGTAATAGCTGTTGCAGTGTAAAAAGATTACGCCATCCGCATCCTGCTCCAGTGCCCCGGTATCCCGCAGGTCAGAGAGCTGGGGCCGCTTATCCTGCCGCTGTGCGTTCTCCCGGTTGATCTGCGCCAGGCAGAGCAGCGGTACTTTGAGCTTTCTCGCCAGCGCCTTGAGCTGCCCGGACACCTCGGTCATAGCCTCATAGCGGTTTTTAGCCCGCTCCTCTGTCCGGATCAGCCCGAAATAGTCCACCACCAGCAGCTTGAGCCCTTTAACCTTCCGGGCCATGTTGGCGATATCGTCCACGGTGGCGCGGGGCTTGCGGTTTGTGTAGACAGGTATCTGGGACACCTTCGAACTCCACTCCGCCGCACGGGCCCGCTCTTCGTCCCCAAGATTGCCCATCATGAGGGCGTCATAGGAAATCCCGGCGGCCCGCGCCAGCCGCTTGGCGGCCAACTGCTCCTCATCCATTTCCAGGGACACGAAGAGCACTGGCCCATTCTGTTGGGCTACCTGATCCGCCACAGCCAGCCCAAAAGTGGTCTTGCCCATGCCGGGCCGGGCGGCCAGAATGTAAAATCCGCTGTTCAGCAGACCGCCGCCCAGCAATCGGTCTAAGCTCCGGTAGCCCGTAGGGACGTAGCCGCCAGAACCGGCGTCCACCCGCTCCCGGTGCCGGTAATAGGCCAGCAAAGTATCCCCGGAGGTAGCCAGCTCCCTTGCGGTGTCCTGAGCCTCAATGGCCTCCAGCTCTCGCTGTGCGGCGGAAATCAGCTCCCTAGGGGTTTCCTCCAGGGTAGACGCACGCTGCTCCAGCTCCTGGCCGAGGGCTACCAAGCTCCGCCGCATGGACGCCCGCCGGGTCTCTTCCGCGTAAATCCCGGCATTGGCCGCTGTGTTGGTGGCCTGCATCAGCTCCATCATGTAGGCGTCGCTGACTGCACCCCTAGCCTCCGCCCGGATGCTCACAGGGTCTACCGGCTCCTCACGCCGGTAAAGCTCAACCGCCGCCCGGAAAATAGCCCGGTTCGCCTCCAGCACGAAATCTGCCTCTGTCAAATGCTCCAGCACCTCTGGTAGACATGCATCGTCCAGCAGGATAGAGCCGCATACCGCGCTCTCCGCCTCCAGCGCGTCAATCGTCATAGACCACAACCTCCTGCCCATCCTCGTCCCGCTCCAGGTGGTAGGCCCGTGGGCGGTATGTCTCCGCAGTGGCTGGCTGCTCCGCCCTCCGGCGGGCCTCCCAGGTCCGCACGGCGGCTTTCCAGTCTACAATGGGCCGCCCTGCGCCGTATTTCCACCCCCGCGCTGCGTAGAAGTCCACAAAGGCCTCCGGGTCTATGCCGTTCCCCCGTTCCTGGCAATAGGCGCGGACTTCTTCCACGCTTGGAGGAGAAAACCGTTTTGATTTCCCCCTGGAGAGGGGGGTAGGGGGAAGAGAACTATCGTTCTCTCCCTCTTCCTCTTCCTCTTCCTCTTCCTCTTCCTCTCTCTCCTTCTCTATCTCCCCCTCCTTGATGGATTGTTCCATGTTTGTTCCATTTTGTTTTTCGTTTGTTCCGATTTGTTCCTCGCTTGTTCCGCCTTTTTTCATTCGGCTTCTCGCTTTGTTCCGACCACTGTCCAGAGTGGGCTTTATCAAAGTAAAAACAGAAAGGGGGACGCCGGAAAGGGAAGGTGTCTCCTCATCCAGCGCATACCCGATGACCGACATGAGGACAGAAGTCTGGTCCCGCTTTGGCAGCGCCTTCAACGCTTCGTAATAACTGCGGTAGAAGGTAAACTGATCCCGCTTCATAAGGGTACACCCCCCTTAAAACGGGAGCTCGCCGTCCTCGTCGGCATCCTCAAAAGGGGCGGTCGTCCGCGCCTTCCACGTGACAGACTTCTGGACTTCCTCCTGCATCCATGTGGGAAGCAGCTTCAGCACCACTTCGGCGTCCTCTGCATCCATGTCAAACTGGATTGTCTCGTTTTCCAGGGGAGGCACGTCCATACCCTTCATCGGTTTGGAGATACCGGCAATCTTGGCGTAGGTGCCGCCATTCTTGCCCTCCTGGTTGACTACGGTAAGCAAACAGGGGGCGTTGATTACATTTGCCAAATTGAACCCGGCCAGCTCCTCCTGGGTAAATGGCTTACCGCGCCAGGCGTCCAGATCATGGCGCAGGGTGGACTTCTCATGGAGGGAGGCGGTGTAGGGCTTGCTGAGCCAGCGGGGCTTGTCCTCCCCGTCCACCTGCACGCGCTCCGTGGGCAGCTCAAAAATAAGTCGCACCTTTTCTTGATCCTTGTTGTTAAAGTCGTTGTGCTGGATGCCCAGATCGACCACGCCCACGCAGCGGGCCGGGTAAGCTCCGGGCTCAATGGGGGCGCTGCCGCCGCCCTTGGTCTCCTTAACTGTCAAACTCATGCTGCTTATCCTCCTTATCAAATGTAATCGGGCACTCGTTCCCCATCCCGTCAAATGGATAGGGCAGGAACTCGCCGGTGAGGGCGCATTGGTGGCGCTTGAGGCCATCCCGGTATTGGATATAGGAGCACCACTGGCAAACCGTTAGCCCATTGGGGAAGTGGACGGCCACTGTGGCCGTGCCGGTGGTGTAGTAACGCACGCAGGTCTCGCGGCTCATACATACCGCTCCACTTCCAGCCCCATCTCCAGCGCCACCTGCTCCGGGCAGTCGCGCAGGGCCTTGTTGACCGCGGCTCGGAAGCAGTCCGGGCAGAGCCAGCGCCCCTCCCACTGGAAGCGGGCCTCGCCGTGGTAGACCTCCTGGCGGCACTTCTCGCAATAAGCAGATGCCGGAGTCGTCTGGCTGTCATACAATGGGATGTGCATTACAGCTCCTCCTTCTCCAGTCCGTTTCCCTGGATTTCGATATAAGAACGGTACATAGATCCGCTTTGCTTCTCCTTTCCTATGGAAACTACATAGCCCAGCTTAAGAAGAAGCGTACCAAGGTCAAGCCAGTCCTGATTGGACATATTTCCATTGCGCTTTTGATACAATTTCATTTGACTTTCCTTTCTAATCGTTATAAAATGTAAATAAACAAATGTTTCCCTTGCCGCCCTCCAGTCTCGCACACCGGGGAGCGGCGCTTTTAATATAGTTCGATTGCAAAGCCATCTTTGATGAGCTTTGGGCGCTTGCCATTTACCTGCTCCGGCCTTATCCCAAGTTTGCTAATTACGCTTGCCATTGGTATGGAGAATCCGCCGGAATATCTCGACACAGCAAAGCCTTTTTTACTGCTTGTGAAATGGAACAGCAGATAATTTCCGGCCTTTCCAATAAGTACATGGGTGGAAACATTGGGGATACACTTTGCGGCAGCAGAGCTTACATATAGGGCGGTGTTTGGGCTTGCCAGCTTCACGTATTGCTCTGTGCCCGTCTTCTGGATTATCTCTTCGTCAGTGCCAATTTCGATAAAATCTAGGGTTTCATTCATTTTCGTTCCCTCCAGGTATTTCGATGACCGCCCACACATCGTCGATGCTCTCCGCGCCCTCCAGTCCGGTGATCTGGATGGTGAGCGGGCCGGTGGGCGTGGGGGCCGGAGTGGTGGTTGCTGCCGGGGTCTCAATGGCTGGCTGTTCCGGTTCCTGGTTCCAGACAATTTCGATCAGTGCAACCAGCGCCAACAAAAAGAACAGGTATACGGTAGTCACGATCAGTTGCTTTTTCATAGGCTCGCTGCCACCAGAATAGCCAGCACCAGCGCCGCTCCGGCAACCACCGCCAGTTGTACCCGCTGGGCCACCGCCTGCGCCTGCTGTACCCGGCGGCGGTAGGCCCGGTAGCTGTACGCCTTTGCGCGCCTGTCGCGCTCGGTTTGTGCTCCCATAATTTTCACTCTCTTTCATTAGTTGAAAAGCTCTGTCTTGAAATCGCTCATTTCGCTTTGAATGGTGCTCGCCACCGCCGTCCGTATCATGTGTACGATGGTTTCGTAGTCAAAGCACGGTACGCCCTCCCGCTTGTACTTAACCAGCCCGCCGGGGCTGATCTTGTATGTAAGCGCCTTGTCCTTGACCGCAATCCCGAAGGTTGCCCGGCCCTCTCTGAGCGCCAGCCTTACCGTCTGTTCCGGCCAGTCTAAATACCGGGCCGCAACGTCCACTGGAACATTGTCATACGCTAGTATCTCAGCGTCCGTTGGGATCGGCGGCCGCGCTCTGGTTCTTGGCCTCATCGTTTTCGCCTCCCTTCTCCCCGTGGAGCCGCTCATGCTCGTCCCAGGTCATCCCATAGTAAGCCCGGCATAGGTCGTCCATGACGCGGCGTGCATTGGTGAAGCGGTTCTCAATCTCCCGCTTCGTGCTGCTCTCGTTGAGCTGTCCATCTTTGGTCATAAAAAATCCTCCAATCTTGCCAGAGGCCGGAGGATGTGATATACTGTCTCCGATACCTCGTAGCTGGGTTACGTGGTGTCATGCCCTGGTCGGTGGTGGTGCACTGGCCGGGGCGCTTTTTGTTGTGCTCCATTAAATTTATGAAACAAGGAAATGCATTGCTATCCAAAAAATCGTTATTGCGGAAAGCACAGAAACCGTTGTCGCATTTATTTCCTCATCAAAGAGCCAGTAAATAAATATGTACCCAATTTCAAAACCAGCAAAAGCTAAAGCTATCCATTGGAACATCCACGGCCCCCACTTTCGTAATTGAGGTATTTGTTTCCAAAGATATCTATCGCATAGTTCTTAGCAATTTCATCTTGATTCTGCTGGCCTTGTAGTGTAAGTACGAGATCAGCAATTTCTTTAGAATCAGCCTCAATGATGATCTTCACCCCACTTACCTCCTTCCCCGCCCCGTCAGGGGCGGGCTTCTTTTTCTCCATTGGTGCTATCTTTCTTCTTGCGTTTCCGCGCGGGCCTGTCCCGCCGCCCCTCAGCATATCCAGCGATATAGAGGAGCGCTTCTTTGGGGAGAAGGGCCAGGTTGTCGGCAATACTCTGGGCATCGGCCAGGTTTTCCAAATTCACATGCATAGTTTCACCTCCTGACAAGCTTTCAACCTGGTACAATAATATATCAACCAAGTTTAAATGTCAAGCATTTATTTCAACCCAGTTGAATTTTTCTCTTGCATTTTGATTATCTCCATGATATACTTCGTTGTACAGAGTAGGAGGTGTAAATAGTGAAAACCATAGCTGAGCGAATTATGGAAGTGGTTGAAGAAAAGGGCGGAAACAAAAGTGATTTTGCCCGTAAAATTAACGTTACTCCAGCATACATTTCCAAATTAGGAAAAGATCCAAACTGCATTCCTAGCGATCGCACCATTGCCGACATCTGCCGTGAATTTAACATCTCCGAGCTCTGGCTGCGTACCGGAGAAGGAGATCCCCATATCCAGAGGGACGAGGACGAGGAATTCCTCGAAGTCATGGAGCAGATCCACATGTCTGATGATGATCTGATTAAGCGGATTATTAAGGCATATTGGTTTATGGAAGACGACGAAAAAGCCGCCATCAGAAAACTGATAGACGGCTTTACAAAAAAATAAGGCCCCGGTTTCCCGGAGCCTTTTTTATCACTTATTATGTAGTTTTTCGAGGACGAGGGCGCGCGTAAGGAGCGATTTCAAATAAGTTTCATTTTTGTTCCGCTCCATGACAAGTTCAATCTCTTTTTTAAGCATATCAACAGTTTCTCCATTCGGCGTCATTTCGCGCCCTCCTCCCAGTTTGTGCCACTCCCAATCAGAACTATGTAATTTTTCTAATTTTGGCACATTTTGTAGCCTCTGTTTGCACTATACGCCCTGTTTACCTTATATTCTGTCAGGTTTTGTCGATGCTGGAAAATTTGTTTCTGTTGACTATTATTATAGAACATTAGTTCCATTTTTCAAGATGGGAATATCACCAAAAAAGAAGTGTAAATTTTCTGTGCGCGTTTGATCGCTTCCGATATAATGCACGGATTATCGGACTTTTGCATGAGCGTAAAAGAACCGCCAGAGTGCGGTAAAATAGAGAGGAGAATGGGATATGGAAAATGAAGCTATCAACGGGACTAACCCAGAAGTCGGCCAGACCACTCCACCCGAATCGCCCAAAAAGTTTTGTAAATATTGTGGCGAGCGCATCGACATTGACTGTGTTGTTTGCCCTAAGTGCGGAAAACAAATCGAGGCGCTCAGGCAAGACCCGTCTCAGGTAATTATCAATAACAATGGAAGCGATTACCCCTATAAGAGTAAAACCGTCGCTCTGCTCCTGTCTATTTTCGTTGGCGGTCTTGGGATACACCGCTTTTATGTCGGGAAACTCGGAACCGGAATTATCTGGTTGTTGACTGCTGGTTGTCTTGGAGTCGGCTGGATTATCGACATCATTATGATAGCTGTAGGCAGTTTCCGGGACAAGGCAGGCATGCCGTTGCAGTAAAGAGAAAGGGTAGATATAGTATGCTGGACGAAAAAGATTTGCAGGCAATCGCGGAAATGATGAAGGGGATGGAATCCCGCATCGACCAGAAGCTGGAGAAGCAGAAGCAGGAAATCCTGGACGAAAGCACCAGACGCATGAAACTACTGCTGGACACGGAGGTCACAACCCGATTTAACCTTTTGGCCGAGGGACAGCAGGCCATTATGGACGCCATCACGCCAAAAAGTGAAATCGAGGAACTGCGAAACGAAGTATCCGTGCTTAAGCTGGCGATCCGCACCATGAATCAGGAAATCGCCGAACTGAAAAAAGCGCAATAAAAATACCGCCCCCGGTGCTGGAACACCAGGAGCGGCTCACATAGGGGTGATAAGGTTTGGCCGCCATTATCACCCCTTTATTTTACCAGAATAGGGGGAAAAGTCAATGAGAAGAGCGAATGGAACTGGAAGTATTGTAAATCTTGGGCCAAACCGCAGAAACCGATACGCCGTCAGGGTGTCGTATTTGGAGCGGCCCGGACTGTGGAAGCAAAAGTATCTATCCTACCACAGAACTGCCAAAGAAGCACAGGAGGCCCTTGACAAATATTTGGCATCTAATATCCCGGCAAAGTCACTCGCCGTTACCTGGGGAGACGTATACAATCAGTGGTCTGCCAAAAAGTATGCAAAGGCAGGAGCTGCCTCTATCGCCAGCTATAAGGCTTCTTGGGCGCGCCTCTGTGTGCTAGAAAAAAAGGATATGTGCAAGGTTACGATTGACGACCTACAATCTATTATTGACCAAGACGAGGCAAACGGATTATCGAAATCTAGTATTAGCAATGACAAAATGCTTATGAAAGCACTTTTTAAGCACGCAACAGAGCGCGATATTGTGTATAAAGACTATTCCGCTTTTGTGGAACTTCCAGGAGTTGAAGCAAAGCACGAAAAGGGTGCTTTTGATGATATCACAATGCGTAAATTGGAGAACCTGGCGTCCTCTGGATTCCCTTGGGCTGATACCGTACTAATGCTATGTTATACTGGATTCCGGGTGTCCGAGTTTTTGGGGCTTACCAGATTCTCGTATCATTCGGAGGAGAATTATTTGCAAGGAGGTCTAAAAACCCAGTCCGGGAAAAATCGAATTGTCCCAGTGCATCCTAAAATCATGCCATATCTGACCAAGTGGCTGTCCAGGGACGGTAAAACTATTATCTGTGATGATGACGGGAATGCAATACCCGCATACAAATATCGGCCTCTTTTCGCCAAAGTTATGGAAGAATTAGGGGTACCCTCCGCCACCCCCCATTGGTGCAGGCATACCGCCGCGTCTAGGATGCGGATGGCCGGTGTCGACGAAGTTGCTATAAAGCGCATCTTGGGGCATTCAGACGGAGATGTAACCGAGCACTATACGCACGTAGATGTTTCGTTTTTGGCTAAAGAGATCCAGAAGGTTTCCTAAGTATTTGTAACTTTCTTCTTAAATATGTGCAAATAGAACAACGCACTAAAAGTTCAAAAAAGTTGCTTTTATTGTTCGCTTTTCTTATTGTTCTAGTATTTTTAGTTCTAAAATTAGATGAACTTTTAATGTGTTTGTAATTCCTCAGAAAAAGAAACCTAGTAATTGCAATGGTTGCAGGATTTTTTGTATCTAGTATGTAGCTAGTGCGTAACTTTCGGTGTAAATATGTGCAAATAGCAAACCGATGAAAAAGTTCAAAAATAGAGGGCGGAGGCTATTGCCCCCGCCCCTTGTTTAGCCCCTCACGATGTACTCATAGTAGCGGGCCAGTTTGTCCTCCGGTGCGTCCTTGTCACAGAGGAACGATTTTGCCATGTCGGCATAGAAATCAATCTTATCACCGACACCGTGTTTCTTGGCTACCTTAACGTAGTCACTATAGACCATGTTGAGGGCCGCCCAGAACTGGACAGGGTCGCACTCAATCCCACGCTGGGCCATGACCTGTTTGGCCTGCTCCAGCGTCCAGTGAGCGCCACGGGTGCCATCCTCGTTGTCCATATTCTTAGACCATTCATCGGCCATCTCCTTCGTGAAAGGGATATAGCCGGAAGCAGCCCCATAACCTGTCATGCGTTCTCCACCTTTTCTGTACGCCATCTCGTCCATGCGGTAGTCATGGTCAAACTCTCTCGGAGTTCTCATTTCTCCTTCTCCAGAGATAGCGAATCCGATTTTGTTCATTGGCCGATTCATCTCCCGTCGCTCTGTGTATGCGCTCCCATCCTCCCGATAGACCGGTGGGACGTAGGGGTAGCCGTAGTGAGACTGAGGGCCGTACATCCGGTCATCCCAGTAGCGGCTCTCTACCCACATGCCACCATCGTTGCGTGGGGCAAAGCGTCCATCAGAGTAGCGACGATAGCCCCGATCCTCCGGCTCCATCATCTCAGAGCGCGGCGCATAGCGGCCATTGTCGTAATGCTCCCGGCCACGGCGGTCACGAAACTTATCATCGACATCGTAGTTGTCGTAGCTCCGTCCGTCGTTGTAGCGGCGATTGTTGCCACTGGACATGAGCATCATCCGAGTAGATCGTTTCATTTTGACCCCTCCTTACGCCGTAGGGGCGGGTGCAGCACCGCCGTCAATACTGGCAAGATTGTTACTGGGAGAGCAGCAGGGCTGCCCCAACATGCGGAACGAGCCGCCGGTGGGGGTAGTCACCACACAGACGGAGTAGCGGGTGCGAGTGCGGATGCCGCAGGCAGTCACCTGAGCGCAGTTACGCTTGGTAAGGGGATATAGCTCTGTCCCCGTACCAATAGTAATGTACACAGGTGCATTGATGGTAGTTGTGGCCGGGATGGACTGAGCTACCACAATACAATACTTTCCGCCGTTGTTGTAGGCGCCGGCAGGCAGATTGATTTCAAGATTCCCTCCAGTAAAGGTGACCGCCTGGCTTAGCACCAGGTTGTCGCACAGTCGGCAAACAGGCTTACAAGACATAAAATACCTCCAAAAATCAGGGGCGGCAGACACTTAGCCCGCCGCCCCGAAATAGTCACGGCAAAGCCGGAAGATCAACTTACGAGGATTCCTCGTAAGTTTAGCAGCCACAACCACAGCCGTTGCTGTAGGCCCCGCAATAGGGATAGGGGGCGGGCACCTGGTAAGCGGGCACGGGCATGGGGTTGATGCGCCGAATCAGCTCAGAGGTCTGAGCGTCAGACATGGCAGCAAGATAAGAGTTCTGTGCGGTCTGGCTGGCCTGGAACTTCAACGCCTGATTCTCAGACTGGAGGGAGGCGATCTTATCCTGAGTCAAGAAATTCAGGATTTCACGAGTACCAGCGTTCTGGCTGTCAATAATATCTCGTGTGCTATTCTGGATGGTATTCTGGATGGCGCAGGTGTTGGTAGCCATGTTGTAATTCACGCCGTCGATGGCGCGCTGGGTCTGGCAGCAGCAATCCTGAGCCTGAGCGGCCATGTTGCACATCTGAGACTGGACGCCGTTGAAGCCCTGGAGAAGTGCCACATTGGTGTTGTTGAAGCCGCTGGTGATGCTGTTGTTCAGGGCATAGGTGCTGTCGCAGATGCCCTGCTGGATAGCGGAGATACCGCGCTCAACGCCATTGAACGCAATGGCCTCGTTCACATCGGCACGGGTGGCTAGGCCCTGGAGGCCGGGATCGGTGCTGGCACCGCCACCGCCGAAACCACCGAAGCCGCCGCGGCCCCAGCCAAAAATCATGGCGAAGATGATGATAGCCCACCAGCCATCGCCACCCCAAAAGCCGCCATTGTTACAGTTGCCGCCGTTGGAGTCGGAGCCAAGAGCATAGCCAGTCGCAAAATCGTTATCCATTGTATATACTCCTTTGTCAGTTATTACATCGGGGCCGTACGCTCCCCGGATGTTTCCAAAGAGCGGTTTTTTGTCAAGACACCGAAAAACTGAAAAGAAGTGCTCTATTTTATTTCATGGGTATACCTAGTTGTCGTGCAATTTCCTCAACGGAGGTTCCCCTCTGTTTTGCCATGTTTTCCGCAGTCTGGCGAAGCTGCTGCGGGTTTTTCCCTTGAATGAGCCGCATAGCTTGAGCTGCCTGCGGATTCTGTCCAGCCATCTGCTGGAGCATTTGCATGGGATCCCCGCCGTTCCGCGCCATCTGGAGCATGGCCGTCATGGGATTATTCATCGGAGGCATCATTCTTTTTCCCTGCCTTTCCACCAGAAGCGGGCTTTTTCAGCCGTTCTATCTCGTCCTTCAAATTGTTGATGGTGTCCTTCATGTCCATAAATTCATCCAGCGGTGCGAAAGCAGGGGCCGGATTCTCCGTCTGTTGTTCTTTTGCCTGCTGTTGACCGTGGAACTCAAACACATCAGCAGCTCCGGTATTGGTATTAAAGCGTTTCATATAGACCACATTATGAGCGAGGTCGGGGAAAAACATAGGGGCTCCCATGAAGTCAACCGGAACCCCCAGCGCTTCTTCTCTGGAGGCCACAGGACGGCAGAAAAAAGCGGGCTGTGTGTTTACATTCCCTTGCGCCTGAATGGTCTGTGATGGTTGCTGAGTAGGTTGCTGGGGCTGATATACTTGTGGAGCCGGAGCAAACGGGGTAACAGGATTGTAGGCCCCATAAGCCGGGTATGTGTAATTAGGAAACGCCATACTGACGCGCCTCCCTCCCCGCCTCCAATGCGGTTACGTAATCCTCTAGGCCCTCGTCATCTCCCTGTGCCATGTACCACATCGCTGTTTCAGCGGCACAATCACGGGACATGCCAGCGGCTACCATCCTCTCAATCAAAGTCATCTCAAACACGTCCTGTCCACAAAAATAAGGAGTCCGTGAGGAGGGCGGCGACGTGTACCAACCCTGTATCCTCACGTCCTCCATGTCTATATTGTCGCATAAAATAACCCCGGCTGGGTTCGGTTCCAGTCGGGGTTATGTACGTCTTATGTACGGATTGTGTATAGCTTGGTTGCAACGTCGGACACGCGGGGCAAGATGTTCTTGATGTGGTCGCCTACCGTTGCCCTACGCCATCCAAGCTCTGCCGCAATATCCATCTGCGGCCATTTTTCGATAATGTACCGGCGGGCTATCAACTCATCGTCTCGATACAACGAGGCCTCTTTGATGGCCGTTTCCAGCTCAGAGCGCAAGAGTTTATCCAATGGTTCCGGTAACTTCGCTCTTGCGCTCATTCAGTCACGTCCCTTCCGGCGGCTCCGTGGGCAGTTGTTTCAGGGCCTCCACCAGTTTTGCCGCCATTCCGTTCCCGCCTAACGCCTTGTAGGCGTTGTACATGTCCAGCACGTTTTCCATGCCGTAGATCGGGATATAACGTTGTTCGGAGTAGTGGTTGTACTCGGCAATGATTTCGCGCCTGAGGAGGGCCTGCACGCCCTGCATGAGCGCGTCGCTCTTTTGGTTATCTGCCTTGACACGTTTCCGTTCCCGCGCGGCGACCGCCTCAATGATTGCCACCAGGACGACCGCCGCGCCGGAAATCAGTGGGCCTACCCACTCCATGGGCATCAGCCCTCCTTAGTCAACTGCTTATAGACCTGATTGATACCAGTGGCCGCGAGGCCGCTCACAATGCCTACGGCGGCGGCGGTCAAATAGTCCGAGGCTGGAAACTCAGGCATGATAAACATGCCGAGGATGCCAAGCGCCGCGCCAAACGCACCGCAGATGATGGGAATCCACTTGTTGTCCAGTCCAGTGGCCTTGACCAACTGCCCGACCAGGAAGCAGATCACAGTGATAACCGCCACTCCGGTGATGCCCAAAGAAGAAATGTCCATGCTATGTACCTCCATCAAATCAGATTAAGCCTGTCCAGCACGACGGCCAGCTCCTGTCTGGTTACAGGGTCTTCGGGTCGGGTACCGTCCAGGATACCGGCCTCTTTCGCGGCCTGCCACGCTTCGTCGCGCTCCTGTTCCCAATCGCTCACAGGTTCATCCTTCTTCCAGTTCACGTTAAGATAAGTGCAGATGCCCTTTGCGGTGGCCTCGGCCAGTTTGTCCCGGTACTTGGTATCTTTGAGATACTCCACGTCGGTCTTATTGGTATGGAAGCCGTACTCAATGAGTGCGGCGGGGGCGTCCGTCTTGGCGAGCACGGTATACATCTCGTGCTTAATGGGTTCGCTCCGCAGAGACACCCCGGCGGCGTGAAAGGCGTTGACCAGGCCGGAGGCCAGCACATTGCGCTGTGCCGTCATGGGCCCGGCGCTGGTGTAGATCTCCAGCCCGGACGCGCTCGACCAGCCCCCCTCCCCGGCGGCGTTGGTGTGGATGCTCACAAAGCAGTCCGGCGTTGCTTTGTTGCTGATGTCGGCCCGCTCCGTCAGGCTGGGGTAGTTGTTCGCGGTCTTGGTGAGCACCACGCCCACCCCCCGGGCCTCCAGCAGCGGTTTGATACGCTGGGCCATGTCCCACGCGAACTCCCACTCCTTGTAGGTACCGTCCGGGGAACCGTTGACATTGCCCGGTCCATGTCCGGGGTCGAGGCATACAGTATGCTTGCTCATAGGCTTGTCCTCCTCCGGCGGTGCCTGCCCCGCCTGCTTGAGATACACGCAAATCCAGTTATGCACCTTGCGGCTGGCGGTGATGCGCTCTCCGCCAAAGTCACACTGGCTGGAGCCGCCCCCGTCCAGCATGACGGCGGAGGACCAGCCCAGCCCGGCCAGCTCGTCCCGCAGAGTTTCCGGCGTGGCTGCGTCTCCGGTCCCATCGCCAGAGCAATAGAGGGCCAGACTGCCACCCCGCAGGCCGATGGCGCTCCGCCCCCTCTTGCCTCCCTGGGCTGAGCCGTAGGAGGGCTTTCCCACCGGCTTATCGGAGGCGACGAGGGCGGTCACCGCAATAAAGTTATCCGCTCCCTCGTACTCGGAGGTCATGTGGATGTCAGGCCCCTTGTCCCAGGCGTAGCCACTCGCCCTCCAGGGCGTGCCGGAGCGCATTACCCCGCCCGCTTTAAGCAGCGGGCAGGGGGTGCCATCCGGGTTCCACATGCCTCCATTGAGCACGTAATGGGCCTTGGTCTCTGCCTTGACCTGAGAGAGCGTCTTGCGGCAGTTGGTGACTCTCAACTCAATCCGCTCCACGGACGAGAGTGGGACGTATGTAATGAGCTTACTCATTTGATTCACATCCTTTTATCCAGCGATCCCGCTGTTGATTACTGTTCCGGAGCCAGTAGCCCGGCCAGCTCCTGGTACTCCTCCGGGGTGAGCCGGTCGGCGGCGAGATAGACATCCATCTTGCCCTGGAGGCCGTCGGTGCGGCCCCGGTCAATGAGCAGCTTGCAGAGATTAAATACCGTGTTCATGTCCTTCCCCTTCCTCAAACAGCATTGGTGGTGATTTCCAACATACAAAGTCGTTCCTCGTGCTCGGACAGCATGTCCAGAGTGATGTCCTCTGCGGAGGGCGGCTTGGGCTCCGGCTCCGGCTCGGGAGGCCGCTCAGTAGGCGTGATGCCCACCAGCTTGTCCCCCTCAATCTGGAGGTCACACCAGCCATAGGTCGCCCACACCGCGTCATGGAGGTGGGCGGGCACCTCTATGTAGCCCTCCAGCCAGCAGGCGCGCCGCCCGCTCTGGCTCTGGATCGGGTGCTGGCCGGTCTCCAACGGGTCAATTTGGATGATGGTCATATTTAATTCACCTCTTATTTCTAAACTATGGCGTAGTAGTGATATACAACTTGAGATAAATTAAGCTGCACAGTTGCTGCATCAGATGGAGTATAGTTATAATACCAACTGAAAGTTTTTCCATCCGCTGATTTTTTACCGTAAGAATCTCTTGAGTTGCTAGAGTAGAAAAAACCAAAGCCGCTTGTATACTCAGTAGGGATAATGCTGCCGGGAATAATGACAGAAGTTTCGCCAGTACCAGAATTGTCGATACTTTCATACGAATCTGTATATTGCCTACCATAAATACAGAGTATTTTAAAGGGTTCGGCTAAGGTTATTTGATTAGGGTTGCTTTTGCCTGATTTTCCTGTCCCCACATAGCTCCCCAAAATAACCCTCGCCCCCGCGTGCTCGTCCACGTACTGCTTGTTGGCGGCGTCGTTTGGACTTCCCGGCAATGACAAGTTTTTGATCTGGCCGTTATGGAAAATAAGCGACTTCTGATCATTGGAGTTCTGACCGAAAATGATCGTATCTGCGAGAACTCTAAGTCCCCACGTGGAATCAAATACAACCTGTGCTCCGTTTTCACTCCCAATATATAAGGCACTCCCACTAGAACTATCTACCCCTAATATAAGGTTGCCAGTTACTACGCCGCCAGCCAGCGGCAGGAATGGAGCACTTTGCATACCAGCCAGAGCGGTGTTAAACTCCTCTTCGGTTCCGGTATATCCTTTCTCTTTTGCCGCCTGATAGGCGGACTTTCCAGGTGCACCATCCTTGCCGTCTGCCCCTGGAGCTCCGTCTTTGCCAGGCAGTCCCACCCCGGCAACTTTTTTGCCGTTTACAACGATAGCCATGTGCTACACCTCCACCCATTGCCACATATCCGGGGTATCCGGGGCCCACGTGCAGGGAATCATGTCCCCGCCCTCTGCCACCTTGTAGACCTTGCCGTTGTAGCTGTAGTGCTTACCCGCATGACAGTCCATGCCGTACACCCACGGGATGGGGTCGTCCACTGTGCCCGCGTGCTCACGGTCAATGGGCCGGTAGATGGCGAGCATGCCGTCGTCGTGCGGGGGCATCTCCTCTTGAGGCGTTACCGCCTGCACCACCCGGTAGAGCTGGCCTTCGTCGTTGAGGATGCGTCCCGCAGGCAGTTCCTCGCCGTCTGCCAGTACCACCGCCCAGGTGGGAAACAGATCGGGCATGTCCAGGGCGTAGGTGTCGGGGATAGCCGTGCTGGTGGCCGCATAGGCCCTCATAGCGGCGGCGTATTGCGGAGTTAGTTCAGGCTCCGGCGGTCTATTGTCCGGGGCGGCCTGTCCTGTTTCGGGGTTGTAGCGCCACCCCTGCTCTACATCGTCCTGTACCTCTACACAGCGTCGTGCAAATGCCTCGCTATACCACTTCTCCGGTGGAAGTGCGTATTCCGGGATGATTTCGCGGACAGTGTTATCCTCATTTAAATAGACTGTTTTCATCAAGAAATACCTCTTGCGTAAATCGCCACATATCCATCGCCGCCTTTGCCACCTATGCCGCTGGGCTTATACTCGCTGGAACGAAAAGTCCATCCCGCTCCACCACCTCCTCCGCCACCACCGCGGGTACCGTTTTTACCCATTATTGCATTGCTCTGGCCGGTAGCTCCAGCGCCACCATTACCGGCTCCACCGTCACCGCCATTTCCGCCGGGAGTTGGCGGATCATTAAGACTAGGATTGCCCCCTCCGCCACCTCCGCCACCGAAAGGTTTAAACCCAACAATAGAAATAATAGGCCCAGCATTGCCATCGCCATCGCCATTGTTATTATGGCTACCACCACTACCACCTATCATGAGCCAACCAGGAACAATCTCATTGGGGGCGTAGCCACCACCCATGCCACCAAGATTGGCTATTCCACCACTGCCACCAGGTACGGTAATACCAAAAGCGCTACTGCTCCCACCAGCGGAGCCATTATTAGTGACGGACGGTCCCAAAGAAGAGACTGCACCAGCTCCACCAGTTCCAACAACAATATTATTGTTTTGAATTGTACTGCTATCCAAAACATGGAAACACGCTACGGCCCCACCCCCGCCGCCACCTCCACCGCGCTCTCCACTCGAACCTCCGCCTCTGTCTC
>ENA-OXJK01000347-OXJK01000347.1-human-gut-metagenome-genome-assembly--contig:-NODE-347-length-22932-cov-14.6424_pt1 | contig 22932 bp, 17 predicted proteins | sample MGYA00249823_ERZ652372 | MGnify/ENA primary metagenome ERZ652372 (study PRJEB26925, sample SAMN05826969) | human gut metagenome | biome: ENVO:2100002; feature: ENVO:00000062; material: ENVO:00002003...
GTGTATAAGAGACAGATGTAAGATAGTATATATTACCCCTATTGAAAATGGTAGTCAATATGGAAATGAGTGGTTGACCGGTTTTGAAAATACAGCTTCATATAAAATAGATAGTTCGTCGGGAGAATCATTGGTCGAAAGTTTTTATAAACTTTACGTGGCTACCTATTGCAGCATGTGTAGCGATTTGAATTCCAAGTTGCAGTCTTTTCGCTTGTCTCATCTGTCTCACACAGCTTTAGAACAATTCAAGAAGGTAGAATTAGAAAATCTACAGGATGGCTTCGGGGGCTATGACCTTTTGATTACGAATTTTGATTTCGACAGTATGTGGTTTTACAGTCTGAAGGTTGTTCCGTTGGAGCCTGATAATTATCAGGTTACTTATCAGGCCGGGAAGTATACGCATCAAATAAATATTCAAGTTGCATACCGGGACGGTAGATATTGGATTAATGCCATCACTGGAGTTCGATAAGTATTCATACCGTTATTTCTTCTTGCTCAGTTCTGCCCGTATACGACTGAGCGACTGAGGTGTGATAAATAAATAAGAAGCGATGTGCTTCAGCGGTACGTGCTGCAATAATTCCGGATTTTGCTCCAGGAGTGTCAGGTAACGCTGTTTGGCTTGTGCAGCACCTCCGTTTATCATCCAGTTTTCCATGTCCAGAAACTGGCGTTCAAAGATGACTCTTCCGATGTTGGCGAACAAGACGGAAGAAGAGAAAAAAGTCTCCAGCTTGCTTTTAGAAATACGATAGACACGGCTGTCGCTCATGGCTTCGATGGAAACCAGAGAAGGAAGTCCGGCCACATATCCCCAGGAGGAAAAGATACTGTCACCTTGAAAGGCAAACCAGAGCGAAATGTCCACTCCGTCGCGCAGATAATGTCCTCTCCAGATGCCGTCGGCTACTAGATAGAAGGAAGAGTTACGCTCTCCCTCCCGTACGATATGTTCCCCTTTCCGGTAGGTTAGCAGTTCCATCTGTTCCAGCAGCTTTTCGGCTTCCGGCTGTGCCAGTCCGTATTTTTCACGAAGTATCTCAATAAAAGCTTTCATACTTTTCTGCGTTTATGCAGGCACAAAGGTAATAAATCTTTAGCTTCGTTTTCTGCGACAATAGATGGTAATGACAAAAAGAAAGGTCAGCAGTTCGGAAACGGGGACAGCCAGCCAGATTCCCGGTACTCCCCACAGGATGGGCATCAGCCAGAAACAGAACAGGATGAGGATAAAACCACGCAGCAGGGTGATGGCCATGGCCGGACGGTCGCGTTCCACACTCTGGAAATAGCCGATGGATACAATGTTGATGCCGAAGCACACGAAGCCGGAAGCAAACAGGGGAAGTCCTTTGACGGCCAGGTCGTGTGCCGGATAGGAACTGTCGATAAACCACGAGGTGATTTGAGCGGAGAACAGGGTTGTAACGGCAAATACCACGACACCGCAGGAGATGGCGGTCAGCAGGGCCAGGAGAAAGGCTGCCCGTACGCGCTCCGGATTTCCGGCACCGAAGTTGTAGCTGAGAATGGGCTGTGCCGACTGGGCAATGGCATTGTATACCATAAAAATGATGGGGAAGAAGTAGCAGGCGATGCTGTAGGCAGCTACTCCGTCTTCACCCAGGTAGTGAATGAATACGTAGTTGCCGGTAAACATCATAGTGGCAATGGCTGCTTCACAGAGGAAACTGGACAATCCCAGTTTGCACATATAGCCCGTGTTGCGGAGGGTGAGACGCAGACTCTTGGATGATAATTTCACTTTGCACAAGTGCAGTACCCGGTGCGGCTGCATCAGGTAAATCAGAATCATCAGGGCGCCTACGATGTATCCCAGGCTGGTAGCTAAGGCCGCACCGAACATTCCCCATTTGAAAACGAAAATAAACAGATAGTCCAGTCCAATATTCAGCAGGGCCGGTATGATGTTGCACACCATGGCATAATTGGGCGAGCCGTCCAGTCGCACGAAGAACATGCCGGAACTCAGCAGGGCACTGAAGACCAGGAAGGGGACAAACCAGTGCATGTATTCCGTGGCGAGAGGCAGCAGACGGGGAGAGCTTCCCAGCAGCAAGGCAATTTTCTCCACGTTGCAGAGGATGACTGCGGCGTAGGCGATGAGCAATAAGGAGGAAACCACTACTGCTTGCGTAATATTGATGCGGGCGACCTTTACCTTTCCTTGCGACAGGTGAATGGAGGCTACAACCGATGCACCGATACCGAACATCAGCGCCACTCCCGTATTGATGAGAAAAAGCGGAGCCGTAATGTTGACGGCAGCCAGGGCGTCACTGCCGATACCTTTTCCCACAAAAATGCCGTCGGTAATGATGAAGATGGCCGAGAAAATCATTCCCAGCACCGTAGGGATAAGTAATTTCCGGAATAATTTCGGAATGTCCATACTTCCGAAGTCAATACTGTCTTTCATGTCTTTTCTCTGTTTTTGAATTTGGCTGCGAAGGTAAGCCAATTCTTATACTAAAAAATTCACAAATGGTAATAAATCATTTTTTAGCCTCTTCCTGCAAATGCACCGAAAAAGGTTTGGGTGGCCGGTTTCTACGCTTCAGTCACTTCAGGCGTGGCTTGGGAATAATTCCCGTGAAAGGGGACGATGGGGCCTGCTATCTTTGTGGCGTAGAATGATAATATTGTAGAAGAATGAAAACAGAGATTTTATTTCTTGCAGGGATGTGCTTGTGCGCATGCAGCCGTACGCCACAGGAACAGACTTCTTTTCCCAGCGTGAAGGTGGTTCATGCCGAAGTCATGGAGGCTCCCTCTTCACGGTGCTATACGTTTATTTCGCAGCCTTACCGCTTGTCTGAATTATCTTTTCGGGTGGGAGGGCCTGTGCATGCATTTGATGTGCAGCAGGGACAGTTTTTCCGGAAGGGACAACTGATTGCGGCCATTGATGAACGTGATTTTGTTATCCAGAAGCAGCGCACGGAGGCATTGTATCGTCAGGCGGAGGTTGATTATGCCCGTATATCCAGCTTGTATGAGGCTGTCTCAAAATAGAGAAATTGGACAGACATACTTATAATTTATAAGTTATAGTATAAAAATCTCCTGCTTTTAGCCATATCATTAGAGTAAACTAAGGCTGAAACAGGAGATTTTTTATTTCTAAGTTTCAATCTGTAATATTTTTACTTTTGCAATTCTATTTTGAGACAGCCTCTTTTTTATGATACCTCTGAAAGGTATTGTATACAGTAAACTTTACAACTTTCTGTCAAAAAGACCGAACATCCCCCGGTCTGCAAAGGGGTTACACACTCATTAGCTGAGCATTACGTAACCCCAAATCATCGGGTCTCCCTTGAAGACCTTCTGAATGAAATTCTTCATCGTTTTCATGTTGTTACCCTTTCTTTTTAGTGAATAAAAAACTTTAATACCTTAAAATCTAAAACCTAATCCAAAAATACGTCGTCATCCCGACGAGGTAAAAACAATCTTTTTAAATCCTATAACAATCTTTTTTCCTGGTAACCGTTGAACTATTGTTCTTGATTACGCTGCAAAGATAGGGCTTTTTTGAATAGAATATATGTTTTATAACATGAAATTTTGATTTTTCGGTGTTTTATTGATGTAAATCAAAAAAATGGCCTTAAACGGAGTGCTTGGCAGCGCACTTGGCGCAGATACCTTTCACAATGTAGTTGACTTTTCGGGCAATGAAGCCCTCGGGCAGGTCGATGTGCGGTATCAGGTCTTCGTTCAGGCAGTAGGTGTTCTGGCAGATTTCACAATAGAAGTGGCAGTGAGCCTCTTCTTCGTGGCAGTGTCCGTGGTTGTGGCAGATGCAGTATTTGTGTGAGCCACTGCCGTCGTCTACACTGTGTATTAGATGGTGCTCGTGAAATAGCACGAGGGTGCGGAAGATGACCGACTTGTCGATGCTATCAAGTTGCCTTTCCAACGTACTCAGGCTGAATGTATCACTGTTTCGGGCAATGGCTTCATAGATGAGCAGTCGGGTAGAGGTGGGGCGGATGCCGGCCGACTCTAAAATGGGACTATAGTCTTCAGTTTTCATAAAAAATGGATGCTTATCTGTTGACAGCAGCAAAGATAAGCATCCATTTTGGTAACCTGGTTGTTTTTCAGGCAGGTTTTTTAGTCGGCCAGTCCGAGCTTTTTCTTCATGTCCTTGCTCAGGGCATCCTTGTATACAAGCACGTAGATAGTCTTGGCACGTACGTAGCTTTCCGACATGTTCAGGTAACCGCCGAAGTCATTGCGGTCGGTTCCCCAAGAGTTCTTGGTGATGTAGTACTTCGTGCCGTTCTGGTCCTTGGCAATGCCGGTGAGGTGCATCAGGTGGTCATCGGTTGTCACAAAAGATTCGTATCCTTTCTGGCGGATTTCGGGAGTTACCTTGACTTCCGGACAAGGATATTCAAACTTGAAGGCTTCGTTGAGTCTTTCCTGTGCATCCATACCTTGCCAGCGGGCAAAGTCAGTATCCTTCAGGTCTTCTGTCTTTCCGGTTTCCGGATTGATGGCTACTCCGTGCTTGAAAGAGAAACCTTTTTCGCTGACGTCTCCGTCCCAGCATACGGTATAGCCGTTTTTCAGTGCATAGTCTGTAGCTTCCATCATTTCGTCCAGCGGAAGGTTGTACATCTTGGCATGTTCCCAGTTGTCGGGAATCTCTACTTCAAATGCCTGATAGTAGGGCTTGTGAGTAAAGCTGGTCAGCATGACGTAGTCTTCGGGATGGATGTCCAGGCTCTGTGCGAAGGACTGCGGGGTGTATTCCTTATCTTTGTAGGTAAACTTTTCAGGCAGTTCGCCCATGTAGATGTCGAACAGGCTCTTGATAAGCTTGTCGTATTCCGGACTGCGCTGACGCATCTGTACGGCTTTTCCGGCAATGGCTTCCATATAAGAGGCCAGCTCCTTGTGGTTGTGTGTAGGAGAATTGTAGTTGATGCCGCTGTATACTTCTTCCGGCACGATGCCTACCTGAGTGAAAGCCGTAAACCAGCTGGGTGAGATACTTCCCTGACCGATGTTACCATTCCCGTGGCGCAGGTAGTTGTCGTTCAACTGGTTCATATATTTCTGGCGGACAATGTACATTTCCGAGAGGTCGAATTCACCTTTTCCCTGACGCAGGAGTTCGGCTTCGATGAAAGAGGTAGTGGCAAAGCACCAGCAAGTACCGGTAGCAGCCTGGTTCTTGACCGGAGTCACTTTCTGGTTGACTACGGTAGTAAACTGGTAGCCTTCGGCCTTGGGCTGTGCCTGAACGGTGGCCGAAGCAAGAAGTAATGCAGAGATAAATGTAACTGTTTTCATATCTTTTCTATGTGTTTTTTACGTGTGTATAAATGAGGAATCAGAATCCGAAGCGGTAGTCATTCCAGTATTTGGCGGTCATTTCGTCCCAGCGCAGAAGGGTAGCTCCGATAAAGTCTTTGGTGTAGTCGGTCAGATAAGCCTTGGCAGCTTCTTCTCCCTGACTCTTGAGCAGTTCGGCATAGCGCTGTTCCACCATCGTCAGTTCTTCCACTCCTTTTCTTTCAAAATGGAGCAGGTTCTTTTCCAAAATCTTCCGGGCATTTCCCCATCTCACGGTAGCCAGCTTGTTGGCCTGGCGATAGTGCCACAAGGCAGCATCCAGGCGGTAGCGGTGGTTGCCGCAAATCTTGAACATTTCAGGCAGGTCGGTCGTGCCGCAGAAGATGGGCACGCGCGGACTCTGTCCGGGGTTGTCCATGCCAAACCAGCAGACACCTCCCACGGCATCCGGAAGCCAGTCGCGCAACTGGATGACGGTAGAGTACGCACATTGCGGCACGGCCACGTTGCGGTTGGCTGTCACGGCACCCTTTTGCAGGGCATTGAACAGTTGTACCTCGTCAGTACGCATCCACGGGTTGGCACGCGGGCTGGTAATGGTATCAGTCTTTCTGGTTTTTCTGTCCTTGACAGCCACTTTCAGGTTTTTCGTTACGCTCCATTCCGTACCTTCATACGTCTGGCGCAGGTAAGCCATCACGTCGGCATTGCTGATTTTCTTTTCCGGTTTTACACTCAGCGGCAGTTCCTCATCGTCCATGCTAAGCTTGAGCGAAGGAGCCAGTGTGCTCAGAATGAAGAACTCGCGGATGCTGAATGCCTGCATCTTGCCGAAATAGTTCGGCCCCCCGTAGGCTTTCCAGAACTTGAACGGTTCCTTGCCATCCCACAGCTTGAGTTTCTTGGCTACGCTGAACACGTTTTCAGATGCCATATAGTTACGTGTATCCTTCAGGTTGAGTGTGCTGATACGTGAGATATTGGCCGATACGCCCACTTCATCATCGGGGATACGTACGGCAGCCCATACACCGCCAATCTGGTCGGGACCTTCGCCGAAAATTTCAAAGTGCCATACTTCCTTCGGGTCGGCAATGGTCAGACATTCGCCCGAATCGCCGTAGCCGTATTCCTTCACCAGCTTACCCATGAGCTGAATGGCATCGCGAGCCGTGGTGCAGCGTTGCAATGCCACGCGGGCCAGTTCTTCAATCATGAACATTCCTTTAGGGTTCCGCAGGGTATCCCGTCCGCTGATGGTAGTTTCTCCCATGGCCAGCTGCTTCTCATTCAGGCACGGATAAGCCGTATCCAGAAAAGCGTAGGTATGTTTGGCTTGCGGAATCTGTCCTTTTACGGTCAGTTTTGTCTGGTCGTTGACCGATTCCGTGTGCATGCGTCCGTCGTAAATGTTCATCACAGTGTCGTTGGCAAAGTCTGCTGCCGGTACTACGTTTACCCACGTACGGTACCAGCTGTCGCAGGTGTGGCTCGTCATGACAGAGCCGTCGGTTGAGGCCAGTTTCCCTACCATGATACTGGTACAGCAGTCCGGATCGCGCGGCAAAGTCTGTTGTGCCAGTGAAAACTGAGAGAATGTAACCCCAATAACGAATAAAATGCTACGTATTTTCATGATTTTATATTAAAATGATACCTTTCTGCAAAGGTAGTAAAAAAAGGAGGAAATCGACAAGGGCATAAAGGATAAAAACAGAATTCCGGTGTGTAACGTGCTGGGGTGGAATAAGAGAAAACATCAGTGCGGAGTGCTCCGAAAGCCTTTGTTGTAATTATGTTTCCCTGCCGCGAAACCTATGTTTCCCGGTGCGGAACCTTATGTTTCTCTTGTGGAAAACGTAGGTTTCTGCGGAGAGAAACATAAATCGTGTGGCACGGTAGCTCGTTTATTTCCTGTACGTTTTTCAATCAGGAAAGAGAGGGGGAAGGGGCTTTGCCTTTGGAGACAAAAAAGGCCGTCTCCCTTGTTTTGCGGTGGGAGACGGCCTTCAGATTATTTAATTTCGAATTCTTCCTTCATGTCCATTTCCTGGTTGTTCACGTCAAAGAATTTATATTGCAGGAACGCCAGGTTCTGGTTCGGAACGATTTTGATGCCAAATCCATATTTCATCTGCCATTTGCGCTTCATGGACATGAGTCCCTGATTCACGTAGGCAGCGACATAAGGATGAATGTGTAGTGTGAATTTCTTCACTTTCAGCTTGTTGACCATATAGTCAATCTTACTTTCCAATGTATCGGTAAACAGGATGGAAGGTTTGATTTTTCCTTTTCCGAAACATACTGGGCAGTCCTCATCAGTAGTGACATCCATGGCCGGACGCACACGCTGGCGCGTGATTTGCATAAGTCCGAATTTGCTCAGAGGAAGGATGTTGTGCTTGGCCCGGTCTTTCTGCATGTTCTGGCACATGCGTTCGTAAAGTTTCTGCCGGTTTTCAGCCAGGTTCATATCGATGAAGTCTACCACAATGATACCTCCCATATCCCTTAGACGAAGCTGGCGTGCCAACTCATCGGCTGCGCCCAAATTTACGTCGAGTGCATTCGCTTCTTGTCCGTTAGTTGATTTGGAACGGTTTCCGCTGTTTACGTCCACCACATGGAGTGCTTCCGTATGTTCGATAATCAGGTAAGCTCCGCTCTTGTAGGAAACGGTTTTCCCGAAAGAGGATTTGATTTGCTTGGTGATGCCGAAGTTATCGAAAATAGGGAGCTGGCCGGTGTAGCGCTTCACGATGCCCGTACGCTCGGGGGCAATGAGTGCTACATAATCTTTTACTTCGTTGAAAACGGTTTCGTCGTTCACATAGATGTTTTCGTACGACGGGTTGAACAAGTCGCGCAGCATGGCTACGGTACGGCTTGTTTCCTCATAAACCAGTGAGGGCAGTTTGGTGGCCTTCTGTACTTTCGTGATGGTTTCTTCCCAATGTTTCAGCAGGACTTTCAGTTCCGCATCCAGTTCTGCCACGCGCTTTCCTTCGGCTACGGTACGTACAATGACTCCGAAGTTCTTAGGCTTGATGCTCTGCAGCAGTTGTTTGAGGCGTGCTCTTTCCTCGCTGGATTTGATTTTTTGTGAAACGGATACTTTGTCGTTGAAAGGTATCAGTACCAGATAGCGTCCGGCGAACGACAATTCGCAGGTCAGTCGCGGCCCCTTGGTGGAAATCGGTTCCTTGACAATCTGTACGATGACTTCCTGTCCTTGCTGGAGCACGCTGGAAATGGTTCCATCCTTTTCAATGTCGGGCAGCATGGAAGCTTTCGACATGGGATAGAGCTTTTTCCGGTCGCTGATTACTTGCTTGAGGTACTTCTGGTAAGAATGAAATTGTGGTCCCAAGTCCAGGTAGTGAAGAAAAGCGTCTTTCTCAAAGCCTACGTCTACAAAGCAGGCGTTGAGGCCGGGCATGAGTTTCCGGACTTTACCTACGTACATGTTGCCTACGGAAAAGGAGAGGTTTCGTTCCTCTTTCTGGAACTCTACCAGGTTCTTGTCCTCCATGAGGGCGATAGAAATTTCCTTGGGCTGTACGTCTACTACTAATTCGCTTGTCACTTTGTTACTTGGTTTTTTGTTTTTACTAGGTTGCTAATTACACAAAGAACAAACCTGAAAGGCTTTTGTTGAGCTTTGCAAGTTTGTTCTTTATTGAAGTCGGACAGACTAACAATTATTTTTTGCTTTTATGTCTGTTCTTTCTTAGTCTTTTTTTACGTTTGTGTGTAGACATTTTATGTCTTTTTCTTTTCTTTCCGCTTGGCATAGCTTCAAAATTTTATGGGTTAATACTAAATGTTAATTATTTTTTTACTGATAGAGTAAATGTTTTTGCTGGTTTAAATGCCGGAATATTGTGTTCCGGAATAATAATGGTAGTGTTCTTAGAAATATTACGAGCAGTTTTCTGCGCTCTTTTCTTTACAATGAAACTACCGAAACCACGGAGGTAGACATTCTCATCTTTCGACAAAGATTCTTTTACTGATCCCATGAACGCCTCAAGGGTTGCTAATACTGTTGCCTTGTCAATACCTGTGTTCTTGGCAATTTCGTTTACAATATCTGCTTTAGTCATTGCGCTAATAATTATTGTTATACGTTATCTTAAATTTTTGGACTGCAAATATATAGCTTTTCTGTATCTTTCGAAAATTTCTCGGGAATATTTTTTTAGAAAACTCGTGCTTTTTTGAGAGTTACGAGTCTTTTATACAGCTGTATGACGTGGTTTTTCTGTATATGTCGGGCAAATGTATTATTTTTACAGCCAAATTATAGATTGGATGAATTTGTTTGCAACTACAATAATTGACTGGTACAAGGAGAACAAGCGTGACCTGCCTTGGCGTGACACCAAAGACCCTTATAAGATATGGATTTCGGAAATCATTCTTCAGCAGACCCGTGTGGTGCAGGGATATGATTATTACTGCCGTTTTATGGAGCATTTTCCGGATGTAGAAACACTGGCAAAGGCTTCGGAAGACGAAGTGATGAAGTGCTGGCAGGGACTGGGCTATTATTCGCGTGCCCGTAACTTGCACGAAGCTGCGCGTACGATTGCCGAAAAAGGAGCTTTTCCCGTGCGTTATGAAGATGTAAGGGCATTGAAAGGAGTGGGGGACTATACGGCTGCAGCCATTTGTTCCTTTGCTTACGACATGCCGTATGCGGTGGTTGACGGGAATGTGTATCGCGTATTGTCCAGATGGCTGGGCGTGGAAGAACCGATTGATACAGGAGTCGGAAAAAAGCTGTATGCTTCGCTGGCAGATGAAATGATGGATAAATCTCGTCCGGCATTGTATAATCAGGCCATCATGGATTTCGGAGCCTTGCAGTGTGTGCCGTCATCGCCTTCCTGCCTGTTCTGTCCGCTTTCAGACAGTTGCGTGGCCCTGCAAAAGAATTTAGTGGACAAACTTCCCTGGAAAGCTCGTAAAACGAAGGTGTTAGACCGTTATTTTTCCTATATTTACGTGCGTGCAGGCGTGCATACATTTATAAAAAGACGTGAAGCCGGAGACATCTGGCAGAATCTGTATGAGTTTCCGCTGATTGAAACGGAACAGGAAGTAGGAGAAGAAGAAATTTTCTCTCTTCCGGCATTCCGGGAACTGGTAGGTGACCGCTCCATACGTATGTTTCGCGTGGTATCGCCTGAGGTAAAACACGTGTTGTCGCACCGGGTAATCCATGCCCGATGTTATGAAGTGGAACTGGCAGAGGAGGATGCTGTCCTTTCTGGATTTCAGCGTGTTCTGATTGACGATTTGCATAAATTCCCCGTGTCGCGCTTGATATCTCGTTTTTTTTCGTTACTTTTGAAACCAAATTATAAAAAATAAAATTATGTCATTGAATAAAGTACAATTGATTGGAAATGTAGGGAAAGACCCTGAAGTAAGATATTTGGACAGTGGAGTGGCTGTGGCTACTTTCCCGCTGGCTACCACAGACCGTGCCTATACGCTGGCCAATGGTACGCAGGTGCCTGAACGTACGGAATGGCATAACATCGTGTTGTGGCGCGGACTGGCTGAAACAGCCGAAAAATATGTACACAAAGGTGATAAGCTGTACATCGAAGGAAAAATCCGCTCACGCTCATACGACGACCAGAATGGGGTGAAACGTTATGTGGTGGAAATTTTCGGTGACAATATGGAAATGCTAACTCCGCGCGCTGCCCAGCCTGCTGCTCCTGCACAACCACAGGCCGCTTCACCGGCTGCTGCTCAGCCTGAGAACAATCCTTCGGATGATTTGCCGTTTTAATCTCAGGCGGTCTTAAATTGATGTTTAACTACAGGTAGATAGAATGGACCCTGACTCGTGTTTGCTCCGCTGGACGGAGCTTTGTAACGGAATTACCGTAACGCCCCTTTCGTTAGGGGCTGCTTTTGCTTTGCTGCTGGCCCTTATGTTGTTATATACTTCGGGCTTTGTTTCTGCTTCTGAAATAGCTTTCTTTTCGTTGTCTCCTTCTGATTTGAACGATATAGAGGAGGAGAATCACCCTTCTGACTCCAAAATCAAGGCTTTACTGGAGGATTCAGAGCGCCTGCTGGCCACTATTCTGATTTCGAATAACTTTGTCAATGTGACCATTATTATGCTGTTGAACTATGTGTTTGCCAGTGTGATTGATTTTGGAGAGGCAAAGATTCTGGAATTCTTGATTGTAACGGTCGTATTGACCTTCCTGTTGTTGCTGTTCGGCGAAATTATGCCGAAAATTTATTCGGCACAGCACACTTTACCTTTTGCCCGTAAGGCTGCTCCCGTAGTGACGGTTTTGCGCACCGTGTTCTGGCCTATTTCTTCATTGCTGGTCCGGTCTTCTTTCTTTATCAACCGTTTTTCACAGAAGCGGAAAGTCCGGATTTTGTCGGTTAATGAACTTTCTCAGGCATTGGAATTGACAGATATTCAGGAAACACCGGAAGAAAACAATATGTTGGAGGGAATCATCCGTTTTGGAGAAGAAACCGCGAAGGAAGTAATGACTTCCCGTCTGGATATTGTGGATTTGGAAATACATTCTACCTTTTCGGAGGTATTGAAGTGTATCAATGAAAACGGATATTCACGCATTCCGGTGTATGAAGAAACGCGTGACCATATCAAAGGAATTCTGTATATCAAGGATTTGCTTCCTTATCTGGATAAGGGTGAGGATTTCAAATGGCAGAACCTGATTCGCCCTGCCTTGTTTGTACCTGAAAATAAGATGATTGGCGATTTACTGCGTGATTTTCAGGCGAATAAGATTCATATTGCTGTAGTGGTGGATGAATTTGGAGGTACGTCGGGTATCGTGACGATGGAGGACATCATCGAGGAAATTGTCGGAGAAATCAATGATGAATACGATGAGGAAGAGCGCACGTACGTGAAACTGACGGAAAACGTGTATGTATTCGAAGGAAAAACTCTGTTGTCGGATTTTTATAAGATTATCAAAGATAGTGAGGAGGTATTTGAAAATGTTTCTGGGGATGCAGATTCACTGGCTGGCCTTTTGCTGGAGCTGAAGGGAGAGTTCCCCGCATTGCATGAGATTATCAATTACCAGAATTACCGTTTTGAAATTCTGGAGATGACTTCGCGTCGTATCCAGAAGGTGAAAGTGACCATCTTGCCTGTGGTTCAGGAAGAAGATGAGGCGAAGGAGAAATAACTATGCCGCTGCTGAAGACTTGGACGGAGGAAAATGGCCGATGGGGAATCTGGCAGGTGACGGAAACGCTGGAGGAACTTTATGCCTGTCTGTCGGACGACGTGGTGCGGCAAGAACTTGAACGTCTGAAAGCTCCTTCCCGGAAAATGGAATACCTGGCAGTACGTGTGCTACTGAAAACGATGCTGGGAAAAGAAGCACGGATTGGACATGAACCTTCCGGAAAGCCGTTTCTGACAGGAGGGGAGTATCATGTATCCATTTCTCATACGAAGGGATATGTGGCAGTCGGTTTGCATGAGTCTGCCCAGCCTGGCATTGATATTGAAGCTTATGGCGAGCGGGTACGGAAGGTAGAGTCTCGGTTTGTGAGGGAAGACGAGATGCCGGAAAGAGCACGGATGGAGTCGCGTGAAGAACTGTATCAGTTGCTCTTGCACTGGTCGGCAAAGGAAACCATGTACAAAGTGCTTGATATGGCAGAAGTGGATTTCCTGCAACACCTCAAAGTGTGCCCTTTTAAACTATCTTCCTCCGGAACGTTTACGGGTGAATCATATCGGAAAGCGGACAAGGCCCGTTTTTTGATTCATTATCTGATACATCCTGAGTTTGTCTGTACCTATTGTCTGAATACCGCTTGCAGCACAAACAATGGATGAGTTTGTTTATGAAAGAAAAAAGATGAACAAGAAATTACGTAAAACAATTCGGCTGACGGCCATTTCGTTAGGAGCGTTACTGACTGTATTCTTGTTGGCCGTAACCATCGTGGTGAATTTTATTTTTACACCGGAAAAGTTGACGCCGGTGGTGTTGAATGTAGCCAATCAGTCATTGAATGCCCGTTTGCAGATGAAAAGCGTGGAACTGACCTTCTTTTCCACCTTTCCTCGATTCGGACTGAAGGTGACGGATGGAGTATTGGTGTCCAAAGCCATTAATGACACGTTGTGGCAGAAGACCGATTCACTGGTTTCTTTCAAGAAATGTGTGGTAGTGGTGAATCCGGTGGATTATCTGCTGCATGATAAAATCAGCCTGCGCTATCTGGGACTGGAAGATGCGTCGGTATATGCTTTCAAGAATAAGGAAGGAAAAAGCAACTGGGACATCGTGAAGAGTACGGAAGAGACAGTAGAAGAGGATACCACATCGCAGAAGCCTCAGATTCAGGAAATAGACATAAACCGTGTGGCCTTGAAGCGTACGAACGTGACGTTCGACGACAGGGATACAAGAGTATACTCCCGCGTGCAGAACCTGAACATGAATCTGAAAGCTTCCTTGAAGAAAGATTATTCCATGTTGGCACTGGAGTATGACAACGAGAATTTGCTCTTCTGGCAGGACGGACAGCTATTGGTGAATCACCTGGCTGTAGGACTGAATGCGGATATGCAACTGGATCGTGTTTCCCGACGACTTACGCTGAAGGATACGGGACTGACATTAAATGGAATAGCCCTCGACTTGTCGGGTACCTTTGGGCGGGATACGATTGGCGGACCGGCTTCGGTAGATTTGACCTATAAGTTGCATGCCCCGTCGCTGGAAACCGTGTTTAATATGATTCCGGAGAGTGTGCTGAAGCGTCAGGAGCTTACTGCCAAAGGAGAGGTTACGTTAGAAGGAACCTTGAAGGGGCTTTATGGCAAACAGCGGATGCCGGAAGCTACACTTCACATGAGCATTAATCAGGCTTCGGCGAAGTATGCCGATTTACCTTATGGTATTGACGACCTGACGGCTGAATTTAGTGGGTACGTTGATTTCATGCGCCACAAGCCCTCGTATGCTGATTTGAAAATATTCCGTTTCAAGGGAGCTCACACCGATATATTAGCTGACGGAAAAGTGGAAGATTTGTTGGGCGACCCTGACATCACTTTTCATACCCGTTCGGAAATAGACCTTACGGCACTGGCCAAGACTTTCCCCTTGCAGGAAGGAGTGTCGATAGGTGGTCGGGTGGGAGCCGACTTCCGCTTGCATTGTCGCTTGTCGACTATTCAGAAGCAGGACTGGGGGCGTGTTCGTTTGAAAGGAAAGCTGGATATGCAGGACATGTTCTTGCGCGATACCAAGAAGAATTTTGAATTTACCAGCCAGGCCGCTCTCCGTTTCATTGGAGAAGACAATCTTGCCGCACAAATGAACATTCGCAAGGCTTCCTTGCGTACTGCGGCTATTTCTGCCAATCTGGATGAATTGAATGCCACCGTCCGGTCTACGAATCCGCAGGATACGACCCGTCTGATTGACGTGGAATGTAAATTGCAGATGAGTCGTCTGAAAGGAGAGATGGGTGATTCGTTGAAGGTGTTCAGTAAAAAGGCAAAGGCTTCCTTGCACCTGCAGCCGGGCAAACTGAATCCGGCCATGCCGAATATAAAGGTAGCCTTGGAGACCGATACACTCTTCTGCCGTATGGGCGGTATGAAAATGGGTATGGACAAGGGAGGCTTTAACTTGACGGCTGAAAAGGTACGCGATTCAGTATGGCTTCCCAAAGGAATTGTCGGATTCAACCGACTAACTTTAAGAACCCCTGAACTGGCTTTGCCGGTGAGAATGCGAAAAACAGCCGTAACGGTAGGCGATAGAGTTATCACTTTGAAGAATGCCAGCATGCGCATCGGACGTTCCAACTTGACGGCAAGCGGATCGGTTTACGGCTTGTATGCGGCAATGAAGAAAGGAAAAATGCTGAAGGCCAATCTGGAAATTGCTTCCCGCAACCTCGATTGCAATCAGTTGATTAATGCACTGAATTTCCCGCAGGATACACTTCAGATAGAGACCGACACGGTATCGTCGGCAGAACCGATGCAGTTGTTTGTCATTCCGAAGAATATTGATTTCGAGTTGAAGACCAACCTGAACAAGGTGACTTACGGGAATATGGTGTTTGAAAATGTGCAAGGAGCGGTAGACATTCGCAATCAGGCCGTTTATCTGAAAAAGCTGACCATGCGGGGATTGGAAGCAGACCTGGAAACCACATTGGTATACCGTGCCCGCAGAAAAACAAGAGGCTATGCCGGTTTTGATTTTCGTTTGCGCAAGGTAAATATCGGTAAGTTGGTCGATTTCATTCCTTCACTTGATACGATTGTGCCGATGCTCCGTTCCTTCAAGGGAATGGTCGATTTTGATGCTACGGCCGAGGCTGTGCTTGATTCCAACCTGAACGTGAAGATTCCAAGTCTGAAAGCGGCCATGCACATTAAAGGCGACAGTCTGGTACTGATGGATGGAGAAACCTTTGCCGAAATATCCAAGACACTGATGTTTAAGAACAAGAAACGGAACGTGTTCGACAGTATTTCGGTCAACCTGACCGTGCAGGACGGCAATGTGACGGTATACCCGTTCTTACTTCAGATAGACCGTTACAAGGCGGCTGTGGGAGGAACCCAGGGTTTGGACATGAACTTTAACTATCACATCTCAGTGCTGAAATCACCATTGCCGTTCAAGGCGGGAGTGAACATTACCGGAAACCTGGACAAGATGAAAATCCGTATCGGCAAGGCGAAGTATAAAGATGCAGTTACGCCTGTGGAAATTCGGAAAGTGGACAGCACACGTGTAAACATGGGGCAGGAGATTATTCATAGCTTTGAACGCGTAATAAGCCGTACATACAGGGGAAAACTTCCGCAAGGTGCTGAGTGAGGTAGGTTTGCATATTTATTTGAATAATTGTATATTTGCGAACGAGAGACAGAATTTATACGAGTATTAACACTATTAATTATTAAAATCTTCATTAACTTATGTTTAGTAAACATCCTAAAGGGCTGGTAGCCGCATCGTTGGCCAATCTGGGAGAACGTTTCGGTTTCTATACCATGATGGCGATTCTGGTGCTTTTCTTACAGGCGAAGTTCGCATTGAGCGGAACAGAAGCTGGATGGATTTATTCCACTTTCTATTTTTCAATTTACATTCTGGCGTTGGTCGGTGGTGTGATTGCCGATAAGACGCGAAATTACAAGGGAACCATCTTGATTGGTATTGTCTTGATGGCATTGGGCTACGTATTGCTGGCCATTCCTTCTCAGACTCCGGTAGTGAATAAGGCATTGATGCTGACTGTTACATGCGGAGCTTTGTTTATCATTGCGTTTGGTAACGGACTGTTTAAAGGAAACCTTCAGGCACTGGTAGGTCAGATGTACGACGACCCGAAGTACTCCAGTCTGCGTGACTCAGGTTTCTCCTGGTTCTATATGTTCATTAATATCGGTGCGATTTTTGCTCCTCCTGCTGCGGTAGGTGTACGTAACTGGTGGTTGAGCCATAACGGTTTTGCATATAATCCTGATCTTCCCGGATTGTGTCACGGACACCTGGCCGGCACATTGCAGCCGCAGGCAGCCGAAACGTATCAGACACTGGCTAATGAGGTAAGCGGTGCTCCTGTAACTGACCTGACTCAGTTTGCCAACGACTACTTGAATGTTTTCTCTACAGGATTCCATTACGCATTTGCGGTAGCGATTGTGGCTATGCTGGTATCTTTGATTATTTATGTGGTGAACAAGAAACGCTTCCCAGACCCGAGCAAGAAGGTAGCCGACAAATCTGCTGCTTCTGCTGCTACGGTAGAAATGAGCGCACAGGAAGTAAAACAGCGCATTATGGCTCTGTTTGCTGTATTTGGTGTCGTGATTTTCTTCTGGTTCTCATTCCATCAGAATGGTTTGACCTTGACATTCTTTGCGAAAGAATATACTGACCTGAACTTGTTTGGCATGCCTATTACTGCCGAGCTGTTCCAGTCACTGAATCCGTTCTTTGTAGTATTCCTTACTCCGGTAGTCATGGCCGTATTTGCTCGTCAGCGTGCGCGTGGTAAGGAACCTTCTACACCCAAGAAGATTGCCATCGGTATGGGAATTGCCGCTACAGGCTTTATCATCATGGCAGTTGGTTCATTTGTAAGTGACCTGCCTTTGCATCAGGATATTGTAGCAGCAGGAACTTCACCGGTAAAAGTAACTCCGCTGTTGCTGATGGCTACTTACCTGGTATTGACCATTGCCGAGTTGTACATTTCTCCGCTGGGAATTTCTTTCGTATCGAAGGTAGCTCCTCCGAAGTATCAGGGTATCATGCAAGGTGGCTGGCTGGGTGCTACTGCCATCGGTAACCAGTTGCTGTTCATCGGAGCGGTATTATATGAATCTATTCCAATCTGGATGACATGGACGGTATTCGTAGTAGCTTGCTGTATTTCTATGTGTACCATGTTGTTCATGCTGAAATGGTTGGAACGTGTAGCAAAATAAATTTCTCGAAATAGAATTTACTTGTGGAATCCCTCATGCGGTTGCATGGGGGATTTTTTTATGGGGAAATTTTGAGAGATTCTATCATAAGGAAAAATCAACTTTAAGGATAAGAAAGCATTAAAAATGGTGTGTGATGAGCGGAAGATATTAGCAGTGTTAGCCTTTTTTTGTATCTTTGATGCACTTAGCTATATCAATATTAACCTGATTATTAAATATAAATATGCTTATAACTCGCGACATTTTAAATAAGGCATTAGAAAATAAAGTGCCACTTTTTCATGATGGAGATTACATTGATGATGACGTTCTGTATGATTTGTTTTATGCTCTGCCAATATTTAAAGATTTACCCAACGGGAAAAAAGCTTTGAGAACTCTTATTCCCAAAAGTGATAGAAATATTTTGTGTGCTGAATTAAAAGGACGTATATCTAAGAATCCCAAAGAGAAATATGACAAAATATATTATAATTTTATATGCAAGTCATGCGGAAAAGTCGTTCCTATTCATATCACAAAATGTCAAATAATTAGTAGAGCGTTTAAAATAAAAGATCATGTCAAGCCTGTTTATGGAAGTCCAACAGATGATAAATGTAAGCATACATATAGTGCGTACTATATTTCATTTAGTGAACTTTATGATATTAAATTCAGTAAAACAGATTATGTCTGTGATTCTTGTATTGACAAATTTATTTCTGACTCAAATAAAGAAGCTTTTGAGATTTTAGAACGTAATGATAAGTTTGAATGGTTCCGTTCTGAAGAAAGTGCCAATGATTGGAGAAGAGGTTTATTCTATGTAGAACCTAATTGTGTAGGAACAAAAATCAATGCAAGAAATGGAGATTCTTGGACTGATGACAAGTATAATGAATGGCAAAAACGTCAAGAACAGAAAAAGGAAGAAGAGCTAAACCATCAAAGAAAGCTTGAAGAAATACGCCGTCAGCAAAAGCTGGACGAAGAAGCCGAACGCGAAAGAACAAGAAAAGCAAATGAATTATTTCTTGCACGTCATCAGTCAAATACTCCAACTCAGAGATATATTGACAGGTTCTGTAATAAACATTCTGACATTGATATAACAGACGAGGAAAACCATAGAGAAGCACTTTCACCTGAAGGAGTGAATTATGAAGCCATTCAAAAACACAATAGTAAACTATATAAAGAATATCTTCAATCACCTCTTTGGAAAATCATATCATCAAAAGTAAAATGGAATGCCAATTATCGTTGTGAAAAATGTGGTTCTAACAAAAATCTTGTTGTACATCATACATCTTACGAATTTAAAGGTATAGAGTTTCTTGCTTTTCATACACTTCAATGTTTATGCTCAAAATGTCATGAAAAGGAACATGGTAAATAGAGTATTTCTGTATTTACAATTATATACTTATTATGTCTTTAGCGACTAACGTATGTAACCATACATTACATACGTTAGTAATCAATCATTAGATACGTTAGTATTAACCAACGACTAACGTATCTAATAATCTGCAATAAAACTTTGTCATTTCAAATAAAATTGTAACTTTGCTGTTACAGTCCCCACTAATAAAAAAGGAGGTCAGTATGTACAAGTACAAGCTCGTAAAGAAAATCAATCCGCAGGATAAAGCAGCACCTAAGAAATGGTATGCAATTCCTATCAGCGAAGTTCCACAGACTGTAAAAGCCATGACACGTACAGCTACGGAAAACACGACAACCGCTCCCATAGAAATGGAAGCCGCTCTTGAATTACTTGGAAGACATGCACGTCAGCAATTGCAGCAGGGACACACAGTAAGAGTAGGTGATTTAGGTACTATACGTGTTTCATTCAAAAGTGACGGTGTAGAAAATATTACAGATTTCAATGCCGGGGCAATGATTAAGAATCCACGTATCATATTCACTCCAAGTAAGGAATTCCGTGAAAGTGTACTCCAGGGTATTCAATTCCAAAATGCCGGAGTATTGGACGAAGGCATCAGCTATGCCAGCCTTTCAGACTATAAAAAAGCCAAGGGTATTACTTCCGGTGGAAGTGATGACACCAGTGGAAGCGGTACCGGAGGCAGTGACGGAGGTGGAAGTGAATTAACATAATAGCAATTATTCCTATTATAATAGGTCTGTTTCCTTTAATTAAGAATAAATTGGGGGCTTACAACTTAAAGGTAACAGGCTTATTATATTTTAAATTAATTTCAATACTTATGTATTATTACAATATTAAAAATAACGTTAGTAATCAGCACCATAGCAAATTTATATGCCTAAATATACCAAAGATATATGTCGTCTAGAAGCATTGAAATACACTTCTCGTGGAGATTTTCGTCATTATAGCAAAAAAATATATGATATAGCATGTAAGATGAAGTGGCTTGATGAAATATGTTCACATATGGAAGGTAAAGTAAAACATAAAGCTGGATGGTGGGATGATATTGAACATTGCAAAAGTGTTGCTTTACTTTATAAAACACCACAAGAATTGCTTAGAGCTGAAAGTGGTTGTCATCGACAAATAATTGCTAAACATTGGCAAAATGTTTGTTTTGCGCATATGAATTATAGAAATAAAGAATATAAAGTTGATGATTTAAAACGATTAGCATTAGAATGCAAAACTCCTAAAGAATTCAGAGACAAATATAATGGAGCATATCGTGCAGCCATTTCAAAAGGAATATTTGATGATATTTGTCAACACATGCCTCCACGGCGTAAATGTACAAAATCAGAAATTCCATTAACAAATGAAAACTGTAAACTCATAGCACTAAAATTTGAGACAAAAAGCGATTTTCAAAAATATGAAAAAGGAAGATGGTACCAATATGCCATACGGCATAATATAAAAGATGAAGTCTGCTCTCATATGCAAGTGAGAGGAAACAAAAAGAGACGCTGCATTTATGTAGCAAAATTTAGTGATAATAGTATTTATGTAGGCCTAACATGCGATACAAAACGAAGATGGAGTGACCATCTATATGAAAAAGTTTCTTCTGTTTATTTGCATATCCAAGAAACTGGATTAACCCCTATCTTTGAAATTGTTCATGATTATGTTGATGTAGAAAAAGCTCAAAAATTGGAAGCTGAATACGAGCATAAATATATTAAAGAGGGATGGAATGTGCTGAATAGAGCAACTCCAGGAGCTGTTGGTTCTAGTAATGGATATACAAAACAGGAAGTCTTGGAAGTTGCAAGACAATATACGACATTAAAAGAATTTCGTGAAAAAGCACCGGGGTATTATGAAGCTGGATATCGTAGTGATTATTGGAAAGAAATACGCAAAATATGTAAGCCACGGCAACATACCAAATATACAGAATCAGATTTAAGAAGAATATCACTTAAATATAACAAAATGTTTGATTTTTATCGAAACGAACATGGTGCATATGAAGCAGCTAAAAAAATGGGAATTTTAAATGAAATATGTATCCACATGACTAAATTTGAGACTCATCGATGGAATAATAGTGAAATATTAAAAGCGGCATTGCAATGCGAAACGTTAAAAGAATTTAGAACAATGTTTCCCAGAGAGTATAATGCTGCATATAGGAGGAGAATTTTAAAGACTTGTTGTGAACACATGAAACCTTTGATTATTCAACCTTCAAAGTGGACAGACGAAGCACTTATTGAAGAAGCTAAAAAATACCAAACACAAAAAGATTTTAGAATTGGCTCTCATGTAGCATATTATACTGCTAAAAAAAGAAATATTCTGAATATTATTTGTTCTCATATGCAACCTGAGCCAATACATTATGTATGTAATACATTAGAAGATGCATTTGGTCTTGCAAGGATATGTAAAAATCGCACTGAATTAAAAGAAAAATATAACAAAGCATATGAAATGTTGAGAACAAAAAATAAACTCGATAGTGCTTGTATTCATATGATAAAATATAAGTGTCCCATTAAAAAATGGACTCCTGAAGCTCGTGCAATTGCTGCTAAACAATGTAAAACAAGAAAAGAATTTCATGAAAAGTATCCTTGGGCTCATCATCTTGCCAGTAAAAATGAAGGTGAATTGGACAGAATATGTGCTCACATGGTTAAATACAAGAAATGAATATATTTATGGAAACAAAAGAATCTAAAATATGTAATACTGCTATATCAATTTTACAAAAAATGATGGACGATACGAAATGTAAAAATGAATTAGAACTGAAAAACAAGTACAAAAACGAACTGAATTTAATACTTAATACCCCTATAATAGTAAATATGCCAATCGTATTGTATCGTTCTCGTTTGGCCTCTAAGGTGCATGAAGATATTACATTGCCTTCAACCTTTTCATATTTTCCTCTTACTAAAAGTTCAAATGGTGTTCCTCAACGTGGTAGAATGAACCTTTCAGGACAATCGTTTTTCTATGCTTCATCATCTCCTGATACAAATTATAAGGAAATAAAAAAAGATATAAAAGAAGGAGATGAAGTTTATTTATCGCAATGGGGAATTACTGCTAATTCAGGATTAAGTATTTATAGTGTAATTCTACCAGATAATATCTCCACATCAGCGGACAAAAATACTTGTATTTGTATAACTAACCCAAATATTGCTAATGGACCATTGGGAGATTATTTAAGATGCCTTTCTGATATAATATTAAAAAATGAAGATGATGCAAATAAAGAATATTTAGCCTCATCAATAATAAGTAATGAAATCCTAGTTGAAACAAAAGGAAAGAGTTACAAGGAAAAAGATGGTGTGGAAACTCAATTTCACTATGATGCGATAGCATATCCAAGTACTCGAATAGGTAATGGAGAAGCACAATATTATAATTTAGTTATCACCCCTCAATTTATAGATAATTATGCCTCACTGAATTATGTAGTCAAAGGTACAATAAAAAAAGACTTGCAATCTATTGATGTCAAAAATGTTGGTTTTAATCATAATGGAACTATTGAATGGTATGAGCCATTTATTAACGTTGATGATGTAATATTTAATCCTATAGGATCTGTCTCTTATACACATCTCCGAGCCCACGAGACTACGCTGCATCT
>ENA-OXJK01000361-OXJK01000361.1-human-gut-metagenome-genome-assembly--contig:-NODE-361-length-21766-cov-11.4022_pt1 | contig 21766 bp, 35 predicted proteins | sample MGYA00249823_ERZ652372 | MGnify/ENA primary metagenome ERZ652372 (study PRJEB26925, sample SAMN05826969) | human gut metagenome | biome: ENVO:2100002; feature: ENVO:00000062; material: ENVO:00002003...
AGATGTGTATAAGAGACAGACCACATGGAGCAAAACAAAGAAAACATGGGTCTTGATTACTATCGCATCAAGACAGAATGGGTTTCTGAAGCCGATAATGGTGAGCTTCAGAAAACAAAGACAGAAGAGTTGGTCTTGGCAACAAGCTACACAGAAGCCGAGACAGTTGCGCATTCTATCGCAGACGTACAGAGCCGAGGAAAATTCGGGAGCGTCAACATCGAAATTATCAAGACAAAAATCAATGATGTTTTGATAAATGACATATTGGCGCAGGAAGAAGGAACAACCGCTGGCCTTATTTGCAGCTACTTCCAAGAAAGCGATGAGAGCGGTGTAGGACTTTATGCCGTAAAAATCGTGAATTTCTACATTGACGAAAAAAGCGGCAAAAATAAGCGTACATCTGAAACGCTCTACACTCCAGCACTCGGAAACTCTGATGCCACGAATCGGATAAATGACTATTTGAAAGGGTCAATGACAGACTATGTTGTACGTGACGTGAAATTTGATAAAGCAGAAGCTATCTATCTGCCGAAAGACATCTTCCAAAGCAAAATTAAAAAAGCAGACCTGAACTCCTAATGTTGGGTCAGCAGTCGAAAGGCTCAATAAAACTTCAATGCACTGAGCAAGCCTTTTCTGAATTTCCGAACTTGCTCATCGGAACACAAGCTGAAAGCGGCATCACATACTTCGATGCTTCCTTATATCTTCAAAAAAACAAATGCGAGAAATCTGTAAATGATTTCTTCACCCAGTATAGGACACAGATACTTTCGCTATGTGATAGCTATGAAATCAAATACGAAGATGTCTGTCAAATCAACGAAGCTGGGCATTATCTAATTGACGGTAACTTTATTTACCTTTTCATCTCTTTTGTCGAACCAAACTTCCTCGCATATATGTGCGACAGGATGAACGACCTGTTCACCAATGGAGTAACTGTATCAGATACATACTTGCTCCAGATGGCTCGTACACGATTGTCTAAGGAGGTTTTATCAGCGATGACAGACGATGGAAGCGAAGGTAATTAACCCCAAGGGCAACGTCATCCTTGTATTCAATCCTCTGAAACGACTCGTAGCGTTTTTCGGCTCTGAAACAGCAGCCGCCAAAGCATTTAATGTATCTTCAGTAAGTATCCATTTGGCTGTATCTGGAGAAACCATCTCATGCAACAACCTGTATTTTAGAAAGCTGAGTGAAAATATCGAGGTGACTTTTGAGGATTTTGGAAAATTGAGACTCGAAGAATACGACAGTATGTGCGGAGTCAAGCGAAAATATTACGCAACTAAAGAAATGACCCGAAAGGGCATGAAGTATAACACTAAAAATAAAAAGAAGCATGAAGATTAAATTTTTATCAGAAGGGGCGCAGATGCCCACAAAGGCAGATTCAGGAGCAGCAGGATATGACCTCTATGTTCCAAAAGACACAAGACTTTTCCCTGGGCGCAATATCATTCCTCTTGATTTTGCGATTCAGCTTGAACACGGATATGAAGCGACAATCCGTCCTCGTAGCGGATTTTCAGCTAAAGGATTTGAATGTATGACAATCCATGACGATTCAACGGTTAGAATCAATGCTGATGTATTGTTGGGTACCATTGATGAGACTTACCGTGGCAATGTCGGCGTGATAGTAAAAAGCAACGAACCAGAGGAATACATTATTCCAAAAGGCTCTCGCATAGCCCAGATGGTCATTTCACAATGCTATATGGGTAAACTTGAACGGTCAGAAGAGCTGAGCGAAACCAAAAGAGGAGAACAGGGTTTCGGACACAGCGGAGTAAAATAATCAATAAACAAATTCAGGGGAGGGTTATGCTCTCCCCATTTTAATATCATACAATATGGCTTACAATGAAACATTGCTGAATGAAATAAAAAGATGCAACGAACTATACCGTGCAGGAACGCCAATAGTTTCAGATACGGAATATGATGCTATGGTTGAGCGTTTGAAACGAATCGACCCAGAAAACAAATGGTTCAAACACATTGAGCCAGCTTCCGTGACAAGTAATAGAAAAGTAAAATTACCTGTTCCGATGAAATCACTGAACAAGGTAAAGACAACAAGCGAACTTATTACATGGATTAAATCTTTAGGTATTGGCAATGATGGCTATCTGGTTATAACTCCAAAATTTGACGGATTGTCGTTATTGCACAATGAGTCATCTGAAGCTGCTTATTCAAGAGGCGGTTCCGAAAACGAAGGACAAGACTGTACAGCACATGGGAAAATGGCTGGAATCACATCGTCTGCAAAAAGGTCTGCGTACACCTACGGAGAATTTGTATTCAACACACGCTCTTGGACCGCAAACTTCAAAGACAAAATATCTCCAGAAACAGGTGATAAATACAAATCCCCTCGAAACACTGCCGCTGGACTGCTGAACAGGGATGTTCCATCTGAATTATTGAAGCACATTGATTTTTTCAGGTATGGAATTGACGAAGAATCGTTATCAAAATTCGTTTCATACGAAGATGTGATAACGTACTTGTGTGTAGAATTTAATCAAGTTCCGCTATATGCAAAAGTCAAAGCCAAACACATTGATGAGGAGTCTTTGCTAAAATTATATGAGCAATGGAGCCAACAATACTATATAGACGGACTTGTTATCTATGCAAATGACCTTGATGTGTGGAGAAAAGTAGGCCGTCAAAACACAACTGGCAATCCAAACTACGCCATTGCATATAAAAACCCAAGTTTTACAGCAACATTTACCACAAACGTGCTTGGTGTAAACTGGGCCATCTCCAAGTCTGGAGCGTTCAAGCCAGTGGTTTCAATCGACACTGTAAACACAGGCGATTGTGAGATGGAAAATCCGACAGGATACAATGCAAAATATGTCTTTGAAAACAAAATCGGAGAAGGCGCGGTTATAAATGTAACTCGCTCTGGTGGAGTAATTCCAAAGATATTGGAAGTATTATCTCCTGCAACGTCAAATGCAATGGAACAAATGAAAGCAAAGCTATCGCAATGTCCTTATTGCGGCAATCCTACCAGATGGAATGAATCTGGTGTAGAACTATGCTGCACCAATAAAGATTGCGATGGAATACGTTTGGCTAAGATTGTGTTCTTTTACACAACCTTAAAAGCAGAGAATATGGGAGAAGATACCATAGCAAAAATGTTCAACGCAGGATTTACCACGCTTCGTTCAATGCTTGACATCACATTTGAAGAACTTGTAAACATTGAAGGGTTTGGAGAATCTATAGCCAACAACATCTTGTCTCAAAACAACAAGATTAAGCAGGGTATCGAACTTCCATTGTTAATGCACGCCAGCGATTGTTTTTCTGGTATCGGACAAGTAAAAGCGAAACAGATACTCGACAAAATGAGCAATGCGGAATTACAAGCATTTGCTAATGGATTCTGTGACCCTGGCTCTGAAAAACAAATCACAGAAGCGGAATGGTTCAATAAGGAAAGCAAGACAATGCAATCATTCTTTCTTGGGATACGGCCTTTCTACCAGTTTGTTGCAGAAAATTCGCTTCAAATTCTGCTGCCACAATCAGCACCAGAGCCTACAAGTAATAAATATGCTGATGTAAGAGTATGCTTTACTGGAATCAGAGACAGTGCGTTAGAAGAAGAAATCATAGCTGGAGGTGGAACAGTCTGTAGCGGAGTGTCTAAGAAAACGACACATCTCATCGTTGCAGACAAGAGCAGCCAATCCAGCAAGACCATAAAAGCAAAGCAGTTTGGAATACCAATTATGACTATTGATGAGTTTGTAAGATAAGCATCAATATTTCAACATGATACGGCAGCGACACCAATCGTTGCCGTATTTGCTTTCAAAAAAATAATATGTCAAAAGTATAGTTTTTATTCAAATCTTTTGGCGGTATCATTTTCTCTTTTTATATTTGCACATCAAAAGTGAAAACCGAAGTATTATGGCAAAGAAAAATCAGCTAACGACCAGCGACCATCTTCCGTACAACGAATACGAAAGGCTGCTGAAATGTCTCCGCGATGATAAAGAATATCGTTGGGAGATGTATGCTCGTCTTTCTTTCTGTACAGCTTGTCGGGCTTCCGATGTATTGAAGTTCAAATGGGGCCAGATATTGAACGTGGCTTCAGTTGATGTAACGGAGCAGAAAACTGGAAAGACAAGGCGAATACCATTGAACCCATCAATTCAAAAAAAGTTCAAGGAGCTGTATGAACTGATGGGGCATCCAGATTTGAAAGACTATATTATGGTCAGCAGTCAAGGAGACAAGCCTTTGACTATCCAGCGTGTCAATCAGATGCTTAAAGTGTTCAAGCACAAATATCGTCTGAAGATAGAGAATTTCTCTACACACACGTTCAGAAAGACATTCGGCAGATATGTGTATGACACGAACAATCACAGCGCAGAAAGCCTGTTGCTGCTGAACAGAATCCTGAACCACACAAGCATCCAAGTAACTAAAGCGTATATAGGAATCACGCAGGATGAAATAAACGGCATATTCAATGCTATAAAATTCTGATTCCAATCCAAAATTGAAGCGCACTTGTGCGCCCTTGCATCTTTATTTTTCAAATCCGACACTGCGGCACACTATTGCCGTGCAAGGGTATGGCACGAGAATTTATAACCTGCAAAAAATGCGGAAAGGCAATAGACGCTTATTACTTCAGTGACAAGCCACAATTCCTTTCAAAAATAAGAGAGAGCGAGCTGTGTTTTGATTGCTTGTTCTGGCAAGACTTCATCAACAACCGTCCAGAAAATATTAAAATCATTGACGGTTGTGCTTGGCAGTTCATACCATTAAAAACTCCGTTCTTCAAATACCATTGCAACCGTCCAGAAATCAAGTGTATTTTCAGCCCTACAACCAAAAAACTATTCCATGCCACACAAGCAAAATTGATTGGCCGTATTCCCAAGCAATTTGAGGACGAGTTGCCAACAGAATACAGATTTGTATCTGGTGACACATACTTCAGGCTGCAAAAATATATGTGCAATCATTGTAGAAGCAAAGGGTGCTGGGATAGGTACCAGTGCGTATGGTATGACGAATCCATAACCGAACCAAACGGTCCGTGGAACCGCATACCTAAAAACCACAAAGTCGGAGACGAGAAATGCGAAAGATTCATCAACAAACTTACAATGTATGACAACAATTAGCATCACGCTCCTTGCTCTGGCCGTATTGGTATGTAGTTTCAATATGTACAGGGTTTCAAAAAGACAAACCGAAATCAAACGGTTGTTCAATGTATTGGCAAACTGTATGATTAGCAGCCATGCGCTAATCGGAGAAATTCTGGGGCTGCTTCGCCAGCACCAATCAGACACAACAGCAACTAATGCTTGGATTCTCGCTTGTCTCCGTCCTTATATAATCGCAATTCAAAGAAAAGCGGTTGATAGAGAAGACTACGAAGAAGCCAAACAGTGCCAACACATCATTAAGGAAATAGACAAATTAATCAATCAAACAGAAATACAGAAATGAATACAACAGAATCAATCATCTTTATTACTGGAATTGTCGGAATAGCTTTGGTGCTAATTGGCCTATTGGTAGTCATTCAGGCAATTGCTTGTGATAATTGTCCTTACAAGGACGATTGTAAAAACAATTCTTCAAACAACGATTTCACACCTCCGTGCCAGCAGAACACAGACTTCAATAACAATAATTTTAATGCGATATGATTTCAGAAGGAACTATTCTTTATTATTGCCTCGGAGCAACGGTTCCTGGTTTTAATATGCCAGAGAACAATGTAACCGTAACTTTACAAGACCCAATTGAAATAGATGATAATGTTACATCATCTTCTGGTACTGTTGAGAGTAAATACTCTGAATCCTATACATTGACATTTGAATGTAGTATTTCAGAGGAAGCTGCGCTGCTCCTGTCAATCAAGAAGGCAATAATTGCAAGCAATCTCAAACAAATGAGAACGCATTTCAAGTGGCTGGTCAAATATCATACGGCAATGTGCAAGTCAAGAAACGGATTCCGTCACAAAAATCACTGGAATCGCATAAGAAGCCGCTGCTGGGTGTCATTGCATTCCGTGAATCCTATCGTGGCTTTAGTTGTAATTCTCGTGCTTGTATAAAAACACATTGATAAATTTACATTATTTGGCCATCGGTGGCGGTATGTTGTCGGTGGTCAAAAAGTTTATCCCTAATCAATTGTGCAAACTAAACATTATAATACAACAAAATACTATTCGTTAAAGTAACGCCAAATTAAAATCGTATGCAAGACAAAAGAATTACTTTCGATGAATTGTGTGCAATGTTCTCTAAAGAGCATCCGTACCTAACACCCAACAATCGAAATGTTGGCGGTTGGGCAAAAAAGAAAGGGTTTGTCAAAATGAGGCAAACCATAAACAATGTGAATTACTGTTTTTACGTAAGAAAGGAAGATATAAAATGAATACGGCCATTATCCCATACGGACACTATTATTATTGTGTTTGGCCACTGTTTCAAAACATGGCCAGAGGCATTTTATTCACACACCTGCTTAGTAAACACATAACCATGATTCGAGCTGGTGAAATGCCTATTATAACTATACAAGGAAAAACGATGGGGTACCTTACTGGCATGAACAGGAAAATTATCCCATCCCACCTTGAAGCACTAAAATCAATGGGCGTTATTAGCCTTACAGAAAAATCTTGTGCAGTGAATGTAGATTACTTCATTGGCGTGGCCACTTTATATACACAACAGAAAACACTTGCCCTTAAAGAAGAAGTCGGGAATGCGTTTAGAAACCATAACCTGACAAGACTTTCAGAACTGGGGCTTGACACAAGTGGCAATGGGAATCAAATATTACTATCCATGAAAGGTTCTTTGCCCATAAACGATAGTTCGTGGGCAGATATACCCACTGTGCGTAAATCTACTCACGATGAGTATAAATACCCACAGTGTGTAGATAAGGACAATGTGAGTAAATCTACACACAAAGACCAATTATTCAAAGCAATTTCTGACAATTTTCATTCAAAAAGTGAGTACATCTACTCACTGTGCGTAAATATGCCCACAGAAAATGCGAAGATTTACGCACAGCAGTTAGGTGATTGTATTTTTGATGGAAAACAACTGGAAGCGGATGCTGTTGATAAGGCCGTTTATGGACTTTTGGGCGAAATCCTGTCTTCTTCGTGGGTAGATTTACTCACGAATGTGGGTAGATATGGACACGAAAGCGGCAAAAAGTGGGTAGATATGGACACAGTAAATAAATATATAAATAAACAAGAAAATGAACAAGCGAACGAAGTGAGCTTGCTATATAAGGGGGAAAACGAAGAAGAAGATTTTGAAGAGGGTCGAAAAGATTATCTTGGAGTTTTTGGAAAAGTCGATTCGGATTTAATTTCCCAGTCTCAATCTGAAAATGACGAAGAAGAGGATTATGAAGATTCCAGTCGTTTTGAAAAGGCTTCAGAAAGGAATGGAAGAAGAGAGGCATTCAGAAAGTCTTTGAACCCTTACAGAGATAAACCATACTTCCAGCCTTCAACAATGCTTGATATTGCTTCAGACCCTACGCAATGTATTGAGTCTTGCTACAAACTGTTTCTGTACAATTTCTGGTTTGAGGTCTATAACCAAATCGTAGATGAGAAAGAACAAGAAAACAACGACGATGAAGAAACTGCCAGCTTTAATTCCGAAGAGTTCTTACTTGATGACCTTGATGGCGAGATTCTGTCTGATGATATTTTGAGAGAGTGTATAAGGACTGCCAGCAATTATACGATTGAAAACATCAAGGACGGGCATATTGACGGAGACAACGGAACGGTTGAGGTAAATTGCGAAGTGGTGGATATAGACTTCAATCATATCTTTGACTGGCAGGGTGCCGCTACAAAAGATGGCAATAAGGCTCACATCATTTCCTTCAGCGGTATCCGAAACATTGAAGCAGATGATGTAATAGAACAGAAGCCATCACCAGATGTCAAGCAAGGCAAGAGGGAGCGGAATCGGCAGGATAAATCATATTGTCAAGCATTGATGGAAACAAGCGACTCTCAGCTTACAAAAATGGAACAGGCCATGAAGTCATTTATGGAAACCTTCATCATCTTCGGGGAGCGAGGCAATGTTGAATGGTGCTTGGATAACCAAGGCAACAAGATATGCGACAAATATGTTCCAGAAGAGGAAACTCCACTAAAGGTTATACCGTGGCATCAGTTCCAGACTTGGAAACATACGCTTAGGGAACTTGACATCGTTCCAGAAGATTTCTATGCCCTGTTCAATACCCAGCCGAACTTCAAGGATGGAATGGAGCTTGACCTCAGACGTGTTAACAACATATTTTCGTATCAGAGGTCGATGGAGTGGCACAAAAAATATGGCTTTGAGAGTAAAGTCGAGATAGAAACACCCAGCGAATAATTAAAAAGCCTCATATTTTCGATTTAAGGCGGCTTTTCCGAGTCGCATGATAACTTATACGGAAAAGACGATAAAGTCGCTCAGGATGGCTAAAAAGTGGTAAATTTGAGGTGTTTTACTGGTGCGTGATGGCGTATAAATACAAAAAGTGCCGTTTACAGTGATTGGCGATGATGTTTGCGCTACTGTAAACGGCATAATTTATTGGGTCATTTCATCCAGTCTTTATCCATGTTTATTCCAAGTATTTCAGGGTTCTTGTCACAGTATTCTTTCAGTTCTGGATTTTTCGCAATGTTTTTCATCCACAAATCCTTGTACAGCTCTGTTTGTTCTACTGGAAACCCATTCTTCTCACACATCGTTATGTCTGCACGATAGCCAGATACTTCTTCCATTGTAAGACATTCAGTATTTGTAAGATACCGATAAAGGTCTTCATAGGTTCTAAGATTTGAAGGTTTAGTCAAGAACAGTTCGGAGTTCAATTGGTCCATCTTGGCATTTTGATAGCTGTTGATAGCGAAATAAGTGGCACCAGCCAATATCAGTACCACAAATGCAACTGAAATAATTTTTGTCTTTTTAGTCATATCGTTTGTTAATGTTTATTCGACATTTGGCCAATCAGATGAAGCAAGGTAGGACTGGATTAGTTCAGTTATCTTGTCCTTCATCATTTCGGCACTTTCCTTTGTTATGAAATAGTTGCCAGCCAAGTATCGGAAGTGGCTGGTAGGAGTTCCTTTATCTTCTTTCTGAACGATTTTAAGGTCATCGGATATGTACCAGTAATTCTTTCCTGGCTCCAGTTCGTATGATACAGGTTCAATACGCCTTATCTTGTCTTTCCATACTTTTCCTCTTTTACCCAATTCGTTGTTCATTCTTCTCAGACAACTTACTCCGTTCATTTTACTGGACCGCTTGTCTTCTTCAAGCATAGGCTCGAATATATGCGTGATAAGATTTGCAACACCTTTCTCGTGCATGGAATACCCTACGATGTTTGCTGGAGGATAAAGATAATAGCAATACATTTCTACATCGCCAGTGCTTTCATCAACGTTTCTTACAACCCCAGTTCCGCACTGTGAGAAATCGTTGGTATAGAAGATTACTTTTTCGTTGGGTGCTGGGATGTATTTCTTGACGAGCGTGAGGCTTGCTTGGTCGAATTGAAGTTTGGAAGCGTACAAGGCTTTGTAGAATGCTTCAGAATCTTCTTCGGTTGTCTTGGATAGTTCGGATGGCTTAACGGTTTTGCTGGCGATATTTATTCGTCCATCATATAGTTCGCCAATGATTGTAGTATTGTCAATAGTACATACGCCAAGCATTACGATTGTGCCATTGTACAATGCTATTTCTGTTGCTCCAAATCCGTTTGAAAACCACATAAGGAGTGATGCTGCATCCAGTATGTTTTCGGTCTCGTGCTGGCAAAATGACATGGTTTTCTTGGCGTTCTTGAAGCGTTCACCCAAGAATCCAAAAATCATTTCGGCATCCAACTGCGTTTTTGGAGCATATTGTGATAGAAAAGATAGTGTCTGAAACTGTGATTTCATACCTCTTGAAGTTAAATATTTCAATTTGCGGCTCAAAGTTACACATAATTTCTGGAATTGTGCTAATGCGGCAGAAAAAACGGCTTAAATTTGGAGGGTCGGGGGAAATTTTGGGAATTGGATATAGACGGTTTTATGGTGGGAAAATGAAAAATTTGGCTTAACGGTGATTCTGGAAGGTCTCATAGAGGTTGCAAATTTGATATAATGAAATGCGATGAGGCTGGGAAGAGATTGGTTGGGTTGCAAGAAGGTGTGAAGTATAAATGCTGGGAATCTTCCAGCTATTTTCAGTACAATGAACGAAAAAACGGATTGAAATTTTGGGGGCGGAGTATATATATGGTATTCCCACACCACTGCCCTCCCTCCCTTTTATTTTTCTATTTTATAACGGCTTGATTTTCAATGATTTAGCGTTTTCACTTTGTGCAAAAGTGAAAATTAAATGCTTATATATCAATTATTTATGCTTGTTTCTTTGTCTTTTGTCAAAAAGGCAAAAAGGGCTAATTTTCTTAATTTTTGTAAACAAATTTTGTCTTTATGTATTGTTTCGTTAAATTCATGCGTGCGTGTATACATACGTGCGTATGAGTGTGCGTGCGCTCATACGTGTATGCGCCTGTATGCGTGCGTGTTACGTGCGTGTGCGCTATGTGCGTGCGGTTTGTCCTATGATTTGTCCCATTTCAAAAGCCTATTTTATAACTCATTGATTTTCAACCACTTACAAAAAACTTTCAAATTTAGGTGCATTTTCTTGCATTAAAATTTGCGTATATCAAATTTTTGCCATACCTTTGCAACATCAAACAACAAAAACGGGTTACTCTCAGTGTTACGAGTTATCCCACATATAACGCTCAAAGGTAACACACACAACAAAGAAAAGCAAGTGTAAAACACGCTAACAAAGTGAGTTATTAAACAGAATGTAAAACCAAACGGCAAAAAGTTGCATTAGAATTTGCATAACTCAAATTTAATACATACCTTTGCACCGTCAAACAAAAAGAAACGGAAAGCGAAAGCAAAAGCCGTTCTAACTGACTGAAAATAAGTAAGCCAATGTTAGGAAAGATTTTCAAGTGTTCGTAATGCTCGAATATAAAGAGGGTAGTGCAAACCGTCGTGTGCCCCACTTGTGCCTACATTCTACATAAAGTCTGCATAAAAGTATGCCCATAGTGGGCAAAGTAGGCAATGCAGCGAAAGGGAAAAGCGTGAAATGGGTCTGATGCCCTTGTGCAGAAGTTATGCCCAAATTAGCGAAAGGTGTGAAATGCGCCGCCATTGGAGCAAAGTCTATCCGCCCTGTTAGTGAAATGTGCAGAAAGTTTGCCCTTGTGTGAACTATCCGAAACGAAAAAATGCACTCGAAGTAACTAATCCCTAAATAGTATGCCTGTATAATGCCCGAAAAGGATTTGGGCGAGCCGTCAGGAAATACAAAGGCAGACCGAAATGTATGCCAGTGTTATATCCAGTCGAAAAAATGTGCGGTTCCAATTGGTTTGAGTTCTGCAATGCTGTACAGGTGAGAGGAGCATTGAAGAGCGCAAAATCCGTATTTAGGCTTTAACGAAATGTGCTGGAAATGTACAATTTTCAGTGCATGGTCGTACTCTTTTATGGTAAGAGTGCAGGTTCGACCCCTGCACTGCCTACAATGTGTGATTTTGCACAGAAACCCGAAAAATTCAAACAAAATGGGACAAATTTCTAAATTCAATGCAGTACAATTTGAGAATTGCGACAAAAATTCGCTCGTAGGTGTAACTTTGGTTTACCGTAGTACAAGACGTGACGGAACAATTACCGAAACCGCTGTGAACTTCGCTGGGGATGACTATGCCCCGAAGAGCCGTAAACAGGACGAAATTTTCCGTGTCTGGAAGAATGTCGTAAGCACGTTCTGGAATGTCAAAATTCTCGAAGCAGGACTGAAAGCGGATAATGGCGGAATTGCCACGAAACTGCGCTCTTCTACTCCATCCGAAATTATCGTGCGGACTGCCGACAAGAAACAGGCAGAACGCTGGGATGTTGAGGCAAGCATTTGGCAGCGTATCGGTTTGGTGCCGACAAAGCGTGACATGGAAGAATGTGCGAGAGAATACAAGAAGAAAATGCACAAGGCTTGCAAAGCGAGCTTCGATGCGCTCAACTTCCGTGCGAAATTTGATGATAGCGAATTGCCTGAAATGGAGCGTGCCGAAATTGCAGATGAAACAGAAGCATAACAACCAAACACGGACCGAATAACCCCAGACTGCGCAATATGTGCGGTTTGGGGTTATTTCGTAAATGCAAGCGAAATGGAGCAAGTCGAAATGGAACGGAATGCGAGGAGATTGTACAGTATCCTCGCATATACCCCGAAAGAACGAAAGGAAGAACGTGACGAATATGTGGATAATCCCAAAAATGCAAAACCTGCAACGCACTGGGATTACACATTTGCGGCAAATATGCTGAAAAGCGTGTCTTTGCTTGTCGGTTTTTGCAAGAAAAACAACCTGCAATGGACCGTTTGCGAGCGAGGTGTGAAAGTCCGAAACATAACCAACAAGCAAATCAACAAGGCACGGAAACTATGCAATAAGCCGAGCCACAGAAACCCAGTGTTTTTGTGAGATTTGGCACGACAGGAATATAGTGTGTAATCGGTGCAAACCCCGATGGTGCCAGCGAATATAAACTAAAAACTCCGAAATATGAAAATTGTGCCATTGGTGCGGTCTTTTGCAGCCGCACTTTTTTGTGTCCTTTTTGTAGGGTGCAAAACTTGTGATATTGACGAATACGAGCTGAAACGTGCAAGACTGTACGATGCGGCTCTGACATTGTGTGTGGAGGCTCAGGAAACGAGCTTCTGGAACTCTGTTGATGATAGCACGAAAACTGTTATTGAAACATATCGAGTTCCGAGTCTGGAAGTTGTGCTGCGTGCCGTATGGCAAATGGACCACGACCCCAGAACTTGTCTTGCTGATGGATTTGATGAAATCCTGTATGAGTATGACGATGCTCTGAAAGAATACAACGAATATCTTGAAACCAATAATCTGAAATAATATGGAAACGAAGGAAATAACGGTTGCAGGTGCCGTAAAAACAATCCTGCGAGCAATCGGTAACGGTCTGGTAAAGTGCATAGGCTTTATTGTACGCTCCATACTGAAGTTTGATAAGAAAGTGTTGAAACGGTATTTTAATATCGAAACCGCACTGTATAAATGCTGGTGGAAAGCTCATTCCGAACATATACAGAAGAAACTGGATAAGCTGCACAACACCAATTATGCCACCAGAGCGAACAATGTTTAGTCGAAATTTTGGCGTTGGTGGACAACTTTTCACCCCACACAATGCTATTCGTAAACAAAACAATCTGAATTATGACTACCGAACAACTGATTGAAAAGATGCGGAGTGAGCTGTATGACACTCATTTCTGCAAACAGGATTTTGAGAAATACGATGTGGCAAGGATTTCTGAATGTCGTGAACCATTTTTATGGGAAGTGTACGAGAACGGAACGCATCTGGCAATGATTGGACCAACTACGATACTTGGATGGCTGAAGACTGAATCATTAAGGATGCAACTTTTCCGAGATTGCTGTGCCCCAATAAGTGTCATATCGTACAAGCAGTCGTTAAAGGATAGAAAGCTGTTCTATTTTGATGGACTGTCATTTGTGCAAATAGAACATGGCAAAGTCCTCGAACTGTACGACAATCTTTGGGGTAATACTATCAGAAAAGAATTTGACAATCATCCAGAAGAGGTAGATATGGTAAACAAGCCGTTGAAACTGGTATTCAGTGAAGGTGCATTGCAGAGAAAACTGGAATGTGAAAAGAAACAACGTGAACTGGGAAATGACAGTTTTACAGAATGCCTTCAGCGTCTTGAAAAATGGACGAGATTAGCGGTTAGCCATGAAATCCGTATTGGTATCGACTTCTGCGATTTGAGCTTCACTTTTGGAGAATATGTTAATGGGAAATTAAGGATAAACGGTGGAATTATCTTCCACGGTGACAAATGGTGCATTCACACATAATTGAAATAATGTTTTATGAATGAAAATTATTTGGAATGTCCAGAGCTTCATCCACACTACGGAGAAATTCAATATGATGTGAATGGAGACCCAATTTGTCATATATGTGGTAAATCATTTCCTAAACTTGGTGCCCATATCTGGAATGGGCATCGTATAAAAACACGTGACTATTGTGAAATTTTTGGTCTTGACGTAGGTAAAGGTATTTGCAGTAAGGAATATGCTCAGAAAATGAGAGAATACGCATACCAACATTATGATGTCGTGATTTCTAATAATCTGATTAAAAATGGAAAACATACAAGATATAAACATGGTCACGAAGGTAGAACTCGTGATAAGATGTCTGAGCAAACGAAAAGAGCCTTATCTGCTCTTGGCAAAAGAACTGGAATTACAAATATAAAACAAACACCTAATCATAAAAAATTGTGAGCTATGGAAATAGAAGATAAAGAATTTGCGTGCGACAAACTGCGCCGTATAGTAGAATGGTTGGACTATCAGGACGAGAGCTTCAATCAAGAAATGAAGACCATCTCAGATATTGAAAAGGTTTTCGATGCGTGTGAGGAACATAGTCTGGAATTTGCTGATAATCTTGACTGGGAGGATGGAGATACCGAAGATGAAGAGTATCTGCTTGCTAAGGATGTGAATGAGATTTTGGGCAAAAGATATTACAGAGTATGAGAACTTTCTATTGTGTCGCAACGACAGTAAAGGACAACGGTCAATGCTCATGTAGCATTGTTGATTCCGTTGAGGCTGAAACGAAGCCTGAGAATAAGTGCAAATCTACCAGCCGTGCCGATTATTATACAGATTGGTTTGAAACACTGGAAGATGCGCAACGGTTTGTTGAACAATCAAAATCGAAGTGATTATGGATAATCGAATATTGAAATATTTGCCAGATTCTGTGGAATTGTACTATGTTGATTATCGAGACAATCTTGATAACAATATGGATTTGGTTCAGAAATGCGTGGCCAAAAATAATCTTATGCCTTTGGAAGAAAACGTGTTTGACTGGTGGGATTTCCCAGAAGGCGAGTACCTGAACGAAATCCGAAGGAAAATGTCTGAAGATGACCTTGAAGATTTGTATGATGAGAACGAAGAAGACATCAAGCAATATCTTTGGGACCATGATGAAAGCAATCCAGTAAAGGATTTGCTGAGGAACACAAGCCAAGTAACTTGTTTTTACTCATTCGGGAAGGATGTTTGTGGCCATGTTAATGATTGGTGCGGAAGTTTCCGTGAGGAGTCAGAAGATGTGACGGCTTATAAAATTCGTAGGTTTCTTGGAATCAAAAAAGGTAGCAAAGAAGATGCAAAGATACACGATTTGGTAGTACAAGCCTATTTTGGCGGCGATTTGAGAGTGTATTTCAATGCGGATATTGAAGACCTGATAGCTGGTGAACCGTATTGTGAACCGTCATATAAACAGGATTTTCGGAGCATTAAGCTGGATGGCGTTGTGTCTATCGGAGTTATAGATACAAGCAATGGTTCTGGTGATTTTCAAGAGATAGAAGTGCATAAATCTTTTCCGTTCAACCGTAATAACCTGTTCATCTCTGAAATAGAACACTGGGGGTTGGAGGAAATTTTTGGTGGAGATGTGATTGATACTGAAAATGTCACCTTTGACATGAAATCTGTTAAAGGTAAAAAAGCTAAAACATCAAAGGCCAAAGCCCAAATAGAACAGGAAGAAAAGTACAAAGAAACATTCCGTGCTGGTGGCTGTACGCATGGAGATATGGATATGCGGCGGCATAGAGATGTGTATTATGATAACAATTTCCCATGCGGCCATCATTGTCCTCATTGTGGAACTTTTTGGGTTGATTGAGTATGAAAATAGTAATCACAAACACTGTTCCACACAACATTATAGTAAATGGAATCTGCAAAGGTTCTGTTTACTTGTGCCGAGCAGAAAGCAGACAATTAAGATACTGGGCGATTTCATGTGTTCCTGGAAAGGGCTGGAATACTTATCAAGAAGCGTGTGATTATGCTAAAAATCACGTGAATTACGAAACACTATAAAATGGTTAGGTATGAAAAAAGAAGTCGTTACGATTGAATTTAGATACCATGATGAACCGAATTGGGACCAAGACATAGGTTACAGAACCAAGACGGTTTTAATTGGGGCTTTTGATTCTATTGAAGAAGCAGTAGAAAAAGGAAATAAAGTAATTAAAATTCTTTCTGAATATTTTGAAGTAAGAGATAATGATTGCTTTGAAATACATGGTCCTGTTGGATGTCCTATAAGGCTGGTAAGTAACTGTTGTTATCCTACCAATGGAGTAATCTATTTTGCGAAAATATCACAGATGGAAGTCGATGAGCTTCCAAATATTATTTCGCAATTATTTGATGCCAGTAGGCGATATATGGTATGGCACAGAAAAATTGATGAAATTAACGATAACTAAAAACACGTGAAATGGAAACAAGAAGCATTTATCTAACAGTTCGAGTTGACATAGAATGTCCTGACGAATATAATTCAAGCGATTTAGAATTGGCTACAGATTTATGCTTGGACGGAATATCGCTTGACGAAGACCATAAGTGTAAGGTAACTGATTTTGAAATTTGTGGAATAAACGAATAACAATATGAAAAAGTCATTGGAAACATTGTATTGCCCTCAGTGTGGTGGTACAAACGTACAGATAATGGCGTGGGTTGATGCGAACACACACAAATACTGTTCTATTATCAACAATCCGCCAGAGGAAGATGATACGTGGTGCGAAAACTGTCAAGACCATACAGGCTTGAAAACGCTAAAAGAGCTTTGGGAAGATTTTTCTGAAGTAGGTGTTGACAACGATGACAATATCACTTCAGGTTTTATGTGTTTCCCTGCTGGAACGCCGAAATTCGATGTTTGGCACTGGTTTGATGAACGGTGTCCGAATAATCTGCATGATGATTTGTTGTACCCTAAAAACGATTAAACATGGAACATACACTGAAACGTGACCTGTTGGGGTATTTCCTGAAGATTGAAAACCCAACTGAAGAAGAGCAAAAACTGCGGAGACAATTGCAGGATAGTTGCGAATACTTTGATATATCTTGCGTACATCGTGATGACATTAAAGATTCTGGTTATGACGGAGACAAACTGGATGATGCAACAATGGAACGGTTGGCGAATAAGATGAATGACTATAACCTTGAATATGGTTATCGTGAAGATTTGGAACTCGCTTGTGAAAAACTTGAAATCCCGAAATTATGAGAACAAGAAAATACAAAACGCTCGCAGGTTTATTCAAAGGATTAGAACTGCGGCGGTTGACATTCAATGATTACAAAAAGAAGTATGTATGGGTGTCATCACTATCGCAACACGTCAAGTTTGAATTGTCTGAAGAACTTGATGAACAGGTACGGACGCTTATGGCAAGCGGTATTTGCTCAACTAAGGCTGCTATCCTAAAATATGCAGAGCTTATGCGGTTCAGCAAATATGGAGCTGGCATACTTGACAGGTTGTGGATAGAGAAATCTTTTAGTAAAAACGAGTTCTACGCAACTTATTGTGCTGGTCAGGACTATATCGGAGAAACACGTTACATTCAAAGTTATTTGAGATAATTATGTTATATCCATTCACAATCACGCTTGACTTACACATACAAGCAGATAGTTATGAAGAAGCGAAACAGCTTGCCGAGGCGTATTCGCAAGACGCTTCACTTGACAATGAAATGTATCCTGAAATCGTACAAGATGATATGCAGGTTGCTCATTATGCAGTAAATGACGTGGACTGCAAGTAACTCACGTTAAGAATATCAAATTTACTCAAACAATGGAAGCGAAGTTTTATAAAAAGTATAAGGATGCTGTTCTTAAATGGTTTGATGGCCTTTGTGGAGATGAACAGCATGAAGTAATTGCCGAAGTTACTGGAAACGAATACAACCCAAAGGATTTTGATGTTCCATACGACCCAGCAGAATATGAGTCAGATTACGAATATCTTGATAGTTTTGAAGCGGACGAATGGTTCTGGAAACATTTTGGTGGTTACTGGTGGTTGTCGTTACCAATTTTCCAAAACATGACTTTAATCGCTGTAAATCAGTTATTTATAAATTCTTGTCTCGTGACCAAAAATCAGCGAGGGACAAAAACGGGACAAAACCACGGAAAAATAAAGTCAAGAACACTTTGCCCGAAATATCCCTTGTGGAATACCTCTGTTTCGTTTGCAAAGGTACAAATTTGTCCCTTGAAAAACGAGGGGAAATCCCTATTTCTCTCATTCACAACTCATTTTCCTACCATTGTACCCCAAATGTGGTTATTGCAAACGGTTTTGACCTCAAACGGCTTGGTCTGCGAAAATTGGGTGTTAAATTTTGTTTTGCACTCTGATGGACATTTTCAAAAACGAGAACTGGCAATAGAACCAAAGATTTGCCACCCTTATTGTCCAATCCTTGGTTTTGTGAATGTTTGAACGATAGACATTTGAAGATGCTGAATTTCAAGTGAGTGTCCGACCAATCTACCACATTGCAGCATGGTAAAATAGAACCAAAGAATTGAAAATCAGCACTTTTAATAAACCATAACGGCTGCTTGAATATCATTGGCAACAATATACCTTTGCAGCCGAAATCGATAACGAAATAAACAAAATATCAGATTTATGACAGAAAAAAACGCATTAAAGATGAACCTCGACCATGAGCGCAAGATAGTGGAGCTTCAGTCGAGAGTGAACAAGTTGGAGAACCTTTGCTATATGACAAAGGAAGTGTTGAACCTTGAAGAGGCTTCCGCCTTTCTCGGCATTGCCAAGAGCACGCTCTACAAGATGACGCATCTTAACCAGTTGCCGTACTTCAAGCCTGCTGGCAAGCTCATCTTCTTTGAGAAGAAAGCCTTGCTTGACTGGGTGCGTGGCGCAAGATCCATGTCGGAGGAGGAGATAAGACTGGAGGCTGCAAACCGTCTGAATGAAATGAACAATAGACCATAGCATTATGACGAAAGATGAACTTGTAAACAGTCTGCAAAAACGTGACCCTCTGTTGGCTAATGCGGTCAGCAATATGGTAGAATACATTTCCGACCGCTTTCCTGCTGCTTACCCAAGCAAGGAACAGACGGAAGCAGTCAATACCTATCTTCATTCGGTCTATGCTGACGGTGACGGAACCATGTCGGAAAGAAACTGTGAGCATCGAAGAATAGCATCACAGAAAATTACCATCAATGCCATACAAGTGCTTGACAGTCCCCAACTTGACCGACTGCAACGTGTACTTGACCATATCGCATACGACAAGGAGTATTATATGCCAGAGAGAGGCTTCGGCATGAGGCGATAGTTTCTCTTTTGACGGCAGAGAGTTTTCCGCATAACAGCATGAACAGATTTACACAACAAAAATAAAACAACGATGAACAGTAATATTTTCAACAGCATTATCCTGAGTAATGAACAAGTGAACTATCTGATGGGTGGCACAGCTGGCATCAATCGCCTTTCATGCCTTTATCAACTCATTCAGATGGTGACACGACAGATTGAAACCTCGAATGAGGTTGGGGAATCCACAACAGAATTGTGGGAAGTGAACATGTCAGAGGTGGCTCTATCCAAACTATGGAAGTGTGACCGAAAAACCGTCTCCAAGATGCTTGACCACATGAACAAATTGGGCATCCTTTCTTCTGTACAGACAAGACGAGGAAGTGTTCACACATTGCTATGCATTTCTGCATGGATTGTTGACGGCAAGAAATATGTCAATCCTCACTATATTCCCATCAACCAAAGAGACCGTTCCGGCAAGTCTAATACTATGACTTCCACAACAGCCTTCCCCAACAAGGAGGATCCACCCATCAAGAATGGCGGTACTTCTCCAACACAACTTGCCAACAGTTCCTTTTCTTCCCTAACTTCAGGAAATGGCGATAATGGCGAGGAGGAAGATGTTCCACCGCCAAGCGTCTCTGACATGGAACTGGAGACAGAAGCCAGAAGGCAATTCTTCAAAGAACAGATGGAAGCGGAGGATGCCCCACAATTGCTGTTACTTGGGTAATTTGAGAACCGTTATACAACAAGTCTGTGAACTGGTGCAACCGCAGTGCGTAGCGTGCTTGTGCGTAAACTCTGATAGCAGTGCTATGCAAGAAATACCAATGTCATACAAACGCACTTCGTTTGTCCGTATGCCAATGGACTTCTTGAACGCTCGCAAGCTCGCATTGGGTTGCACACTTTTATAGAAGCAATACTTGGTATGAATAAGAAAAATATAGAAAAGGAGGCACCGAAATACACGAGCCGCCTGATAGTAAGGCTTACGCCACAGCTTCATAAGGAGATAGCGGAATATGCAGCTCTTTGCGGACTGACCACAAGCGCATACGCACGCAAGCGGTTGGAGGGCAAATATCCCAAACAACGCTTGACTGACAAAGAAATGGAGGCTTTGAACAGTCTTTCGGATGCCAGGGGCGATATACAGAAATTGTTCGGCTTCCTCAAAGGTCGTCCGCTTACGGAACGTGAGAACATTCTCCGCAGTGAAATCTTCATGAAACGATGGAGAACAAGCGCAGAGGTGATCTTGAACCGCATGATTGAGATAGAGAAATACTTAACACAATAGAACATACGACATATATGATAGCAAAAGCAAAGGTAATAAGTCATGGCGCAAATGCCATACGTTACTCAGTAGATAAGGACAAGGCAGAGATTGTTAAGACAAATCTCTTGCCCGATGATATTTCCCCAACGGCAATGTGGGCAAGAATGCTTGCCTTGCAGAAGAAGTTTGAAGACAAGTTGAACCGTTATCATCCGCTCAAACGTAACATGATACGCATTGAGGTTTCTCCAACCTCGGAGGAAACGCAAGGATGGACGATGAAGGACTGGCAGAGGTTGGCGGATGACTTTATCCGTGAGTTTGATGCGGTTGACCTTTCAGCCAAGTCGAAGCGCAAGAGTGCAAAGGCAACCAACCTCAGAGACAGCCAATATGTTGTTGCGCTCCATCGTGACAGCAAGAGTGGCATTATGCACCTTCACATTGATGCGAACCGCATAGACATGAGGGGCAACGTGAATGATGCCCATTATATCTACGAGAGAGCGATGGCTGCTGCCGCCAAGGTTGGGCAACAGCGTGGATGGAAAGATGCCCAAGAGGTAAGTCGCCAAAATAAGGAAGCGATAACCAATGATTGTCTTTCCGTTTTGGCTAAGATGCCGTGCTTTGATTGGGGACTATACACAAAATGCCTCACGCAAATGGGATATGATGTCAAATTGCAATCCGACAACAAAGGACAAGTGCGTGGATATGCCATCAAGCGAGGCAACTCCATTTATAAGTCCTCGGAACTTGGTAAAGGTCGTTATCTGATGCCCTCAAAGATTGAAGGCACTTGGGCAAAGCTGCATCATCAAGAATTGGAGAAACCAGTTTCAACTCCAACAAAGAATACCCAACAGCCAAAGATTATGACTGTACCCAAACCCATGCCTACTGCGGACAACACTCCAAAGACTGTCTCTTATACACATCTCCGAGCCCACGAGACTACGCTGCATCTC
>ENA-OXJK01000391-OXJK01000391.1-human-gut-metagenome-genome-assembly--contig:-NODE-391-length-20138-cov-82.7869_pt1 | contig 20138 bp, 16 predicted proteins | sample MGYA00249823_ERZ652372 | MGnify/ENA primary metagenome ERZ652372 (study PRJEB26925, sample SAMN05826969) | human gut metagenome | biome: ENVO:2100002; feature: ENVO:00000062; material: ENVO:00002003...
AGATTAAATAGGGAGCTAATACGTTTGAAACAGAATGTAAGGGAAGGTATGAAGGATGGAGTAGTAACTGGTTACATTGATGACCACCAGTTTAAACTTAACTCTACTTCAAAAGAGATGAGCAATATTGATAAACCCTGGAATATGAACCAGCAATCAGTTGCTAATGGTTTGGGAGTAAATGGCAACCTAATTGGAGTACAAGCTTCCATTGGAGAAGGAGCAACTGGTATTATGCTTTCTAAGCTTATAAGTCAGCTAAAGAATATCCAAATGATAGTTTCTTATGTTCTTAAGTTTATTTATGAACTAGAACTACGTCTGGCTGGCTTTGATTGCAAGGGAATATCCATTACTTGGGGATCATCCACTATCTCTGATGAGGTTAAAATCCAACAGGGTAGACAGTATAAGATTCAGAACCTTGACTTACTTTACAAGGCAGGTATCATTTCTCAATACCAATATGCTTGGGAAATGGGTTATGATTCTCCTTCAGAAGAAGAACCAAGAGTTTCATTGGAAGACCAATTTGCTAAGGGAGGTAATTCAGACCCACAAGAGGGTACTAAGAAGAAACAGAGACAGGACGATAAGAATCAATCCGCTCGTAGATCAAGAGATAAAAATAACCCGGCTCCTTCACGAGGAGATCAAAATACTAAATCAAGATGAGTAAACCGATTACTAAAAAGAACAGAGAACATTTGGATTCTTTAGTGATAGGTAGTGGTCATACTATAATGGCTGGGTATATCCCAACATCCATAGAACCACAAACCTTCTCGGAGAATTTTTATAAATGGGCTCAAACTTCTAAGGAGTCAGTCAGTCAATTTGGTTTTTGGGGAGGAGAAATAGATTATAATACCTATTATCCTGACTTGAAGCCAGAAGAACTTACTCCTAAAGATGAGGAGTTTATTGAACCAATGTTCAGATTATTATCTGCAACTATTGTGTCTAAGAACTGGAATCCTACCGATTTTAGTCAAAATGGAGTATTAAAAGCTTCTATGAGAATGCTCTTAGGACAAACAGTAAACTGTGACCATGAGACTAATATTGGTAATGCTATTGGAGCTGTATCACAAGTTATCTGGCAAGATGAATACAAGGATGGTTCTTTTGTTATTCCTGCAGGTATTAATGGTATATTAAAGATTGATGGTAAAGCAAATCCGAGAATTGCTAGAGGCATTCTTATGGATCCTCCATCTATCCATTCTAACTCAGTAACAGTACAGTTTAAGTGGGATAAGTCTCACCCAAATATGGAAGATAACGAATTCTACCAGAAACTGGGTACCTATGATTCTAAGGGAGTTATGGTACGAAGAATCGTTACTGAAGTAGTAAGATACTTAGAAACTTCTTTGGTATCTCATGGAGCTGATGCTTTTGCTCAGAAGATTGGGGATGATGGTAAAATCATTAATCCCAATTTTGCCAAGAGAACTTGGGCTTCATACGAAGAATATAGAGATGATAAGTCTAAACAGTATTTCTTCTATGATACGAAAACTGATCTAGCTTTGTTCAGTGAAAATAACGATACTTCCCAATCTTATGATGATAACCAAGGAAATCAAAATCCTAATAATAAAGATATGAATGAACTACAAAAATTTTTAGAAAGAATCTTTGGTAAAGATTGCCTTACTCTTGCCGAAGGTACAGAGATGAACGAGGAAACTGCATTTGCAGCCATTCAGGAATTGGTTAATTCTCGTAACACTCTTCAGACTACTGTGGATAACTTAACTACAGAAAAAACTTCTCTTACAGAACAGGTTACTAATCTGAATGCAGAAGTTGCAAATCTGAAAGAAATGGCTCAGGTAGGTAAAAACCACATTGCATCTCTCCGTGGAAATGCTGTTGCAACCTATAAAAAACTTATGGGTGACAAAGCTGATGAAACTATCGTTACAATGTTGAATGCCGAAACTACCGGCATGGTAACTTTGATCTCTCTTACTAAAGATTACCAAGCTCGATTGGAAGAAAAATTCCCAATGACCTGTGCTAAATGCGGTTCTCATGATGTAAGCCGTGCTTCTTCTGCAACTGAGGCAGAGGATAAATCCGATAACAAAGCTACTGCTCAGAATTCCGAAAAGAGTACTGAAGAGATTCTGAAAGGTATCTATTCAAACAAATTAAAATAATCTCTAAAATAAGAAGAATATGAATACACATCCTACTACTAAGCTGGTAAATCAGGATCAACCGATGACTCTGTTTGGTGAAAAAACTCCCAGAGCGGTGATCTATAAGAGCGAATCTCACAAGTTGCATCAGGCTTTCTGTGTAAAAGAAAACAAAGTTATTCATCAGGGTATGCCGGTAGCTTTGGATACCGATGGTAATATCGAACCTTATATCCCGGGTGGAGATGGCAGCCAGGTTTATCTGGGTATAGCTGTAACTGACAACATTAACCCAGCTTATCAGGCTCAAAGAAATTTCCCCGTAGAAGTAACTGTAGCTGTAGAAGCTTTCATGGTTGTAAACTGGGTAGCTAAAGAGGCTATGGAATGTGGTTATGTAAAACCCACAGATACCCTGTTGATTGACCGTTTCATCACTGCTGAAACTTCAGCCAATGAAACAAAATTCATTAGCATCGTACCGGCTGATGAAGCTAATGATATTATTCAAGTATTGGTACGCTAATCATTAACTGAACATTAAAAGAACAATGAATACAGAATTTGCACAATTGAAAATGGAAGACCTTAGAAAGGAACTTCCGGAAATGGTAAGAAGTTTGGAAGCATACCGTCAGGGTTCCAACAACACATTGCCTATTGAAGTTACTCTGGAAGAACTGGTACAGGGTAAATATGGTGTATCACAGGATGCCTTCTTTGAAAAGTTGGGCATTAATCCGAAGATTGATACAATGCAGAACATCTTCACTATGCCGCAACAGAATATCCGTTGGATTGTACCGGAAATCATCCGTGCTGCTATTACAACTGGTATGCGTCAGGCACCTTTCTACCCGAACATCATTGCTTCAGACCAACCAATTAATGGTTTGCAGGTAACTATGCCGATGGTAAATATGTCGGATGCTGCTCCCGCTAAGGTAAATGAAGCAGAAACAATTCCTTTGGGAGATGTAAGCTTCGGACAGAAATCAGTTTCTCTGTTCAAAATCGGTAAAGGATTTAAACTTACTGACGAAGTTAAAAACTACGTTTCAATCGATGTATTGGGAATCTATCTCCGTGACTTTGGTATTCAGTTGGGTTATGCTATGGATACTTTGGCAATGGATGTTTTGATGAACGGTAACAAAGCTGATGGTTCTGAATCTGCTCCGGTTATTGGTGTATATGAAACAACCAACGGTATTACTTATAAAGACTTGTTGCATATCTGGGTTCGTGCTGCTCGTATGGGCCGTAACTTTACTACTATGATTGGTGGTGAAGACCAGGCTATCGAGATGTTGAACTTGCCTGAATTTAAAGAACGTCACTCAGGAACTACAGAAGCTACACTGAATATCAAGTCTCCGGTTCCCAACAAGGCTGACTTCTATATTCACCCGGGAACTCCCGATCAGCAGTTGTTGATGGTAGATACCAGTGCTGCCTTGATTAAGCTTACTGCTAAACAGTTGATGCTTGAATCAGAAAGAATCGTATCCAATCAGACTGAAGCTGTATATGCTTCTCTGACTACAGGTTTCTCTAAGATGTACCAGGATGCTGTTCTTCTGTTGGCAGCTAACAAGAAATTCTCTGAAGCTGGATTCCCGAGCTTCATGAACATTGACCCATACCTATTGGTTAACTTAGAATAATATCCGGGATTTCTTCATTGTATTTTTGTCTAATTTCTCCCCCGAACAGTTTCAATCCATTCTGTTCGGGGTTTTATATTATAACCTAAAATAAAAGATTATGGCTACTACTTACATTGTAACAGTTGGAACTAATGCCTACAGTTTTAACGACCAGGTAACAGGTATTTCAATTGCAAAAGGCGAAGAGAGAGAACTTACTGCCCGTCAGTACAGAACAAAACGTATTCAGAGAGCTTTAGTTTCTGGCCACTTGGTTTTAGTTCCGGATAAGAACAAAACTGCCAAGTATACTGCTGAGGATATCGAAAAGCTTGACAAGAAGCTAGCTGCTCAGTTTGCAAAGGGTATGGAAATCAGTAAGATTGCCAAAGCTTATTCACTTGAAGAAGCTAAGCTGATTGCTAAGAAACATGAAATCGAAGCTGATCCGAAAGATACCGTAAAAGATATCCTTGAAGTTTTACTTGAAGATTTCGAAGAAAACAAAGAATAAACAAATCCGAATATAAATGAAAAAGAATCTAGACTTCACATATGTAACATCAGGTCTGGAAGTTTCATTTAGAGTATTAACCAAAGTCCCGGCCAAATCCATTTTTGACTGGGACTTTGGCGATGATAAGGGAGAGGTTTTCAATGGTGGAAGACATCAATCTTACTCTTATGAGAAGTCTGGATTTTATGATGTAACCTTACATGTCACTAATTCTGATGGATTAGATTTGACTTGTACTCGAACCGTAGTTGTATGTAATTATGGGCATACTACTCTTCAGGATACCATTTATAATTTGATAGATAGGTATATTCCCAAGGAATTAAATGAGAGTATGACCATAGAAGATAAAACTGCATACATCACTAAATGGCAATTATATATCTTCCCACTAGTAAACCATGTTATACCACCAGATAAATATAATGATGAATTATGGTATGAGGGACTAGAAAACCAATTAATTATGGAATTGGCTGTATGGGATTATCTCAATATACAAATACAAAATATACTGTTGGTTGCAGGAAATAGTTTTAGAGAAATTATCTCCACTGAATCTCATGGACCAGACCAAGATGGTGATTCACCTGGAGAACATGCTAGAGGAGATAGGATAAAGCAAATTACTACAGGTCCTACCGAGGTACAGTATTATGATAAGATATCCGAAAGTATATCTAGCTTATGGAGTACTTATTCAAAGATGATTCAACCTGGAGGGTATATGGATGAACTAAGAAAGAATCTATGTATGCTGGCATCTAGGTTAGAGATATACTTACCATTCTGTGATCAAATTGAACGGTTAGTAGTACCAAGAGTAGTAAATCATCGAAAACCAACTCCCTTGGGAGGACCTAATCCAACAGCTCCTCTCAATAAAGCAAGTAAACCTTCGTTAACCATAATAGATAAGAAATCATGACAAAAGAACCTTGGAGAATGGTTAAGAACCATTCTTGGAATAGGTATAAAAAGATTATCACTGATTTCTTAGACTGGGATGCTGGAAGACAAACAATTACTTGGGCTAAACATGTTAATCAATATCTAAATCATGCTGAGGATGATAGCCCAAGATATTATAATATTCCCATAGAAGCTTTATGCTATTACAATGCTTTTAGGAACTGGCCAATAAATAAAGCCACAGTTTCTGGAGAATTAGATGATGAGAACCTTTCTATACTTATTTCAAAGAATTACATAGAACAAATCGGATATCTCAATCAGGAAGGTTATTGGAACTTTAACTGGTCTGAGGATAGATTTGTTATCAATGGGATAGTATATAAACCTTCTGGAGATACTCAAGTATCTCAGGCTAAAGATGAAGCTTTGGTATTCTTGGTAATCCTCAAAAGGGATAGAGATACTAAAATCAAATTCGTAGAACAAAATCCATAAAGATATGAAAATGTTAATGTTACGTTTCACCAAGCTTAACAATGTAGAAGGCGATTGGTGGGACAGTAATCTTATAATCTTGAATGGACCTTCTGGAGTTCACATAGAAATGCCTGGTACTGGTAATTCGGCTACTACCATGCAATCTATGACTGGTATGAAGTTCGTATCAAATTACCAAGATTACTTTGGAGAGGTATGGGATAAAGATATACCTCATATAGGCTTTGGCCAAGTTATTAAGTTCAGAGTTAGGAAATTACCTGATTATGCCGTAGTAGTTGGGGATATAGAGGATGGAGGAGATGTTGACCCAGATAATCCAGATGATATCCCAAATGCTTTTGCTGGTAAAGAAAAAGAATACTTCCGTGGTAATAACTCAGAACTGTTATTGGGAAAGAATAAAGTAACACCTTAAAATATATACATATGTACGTTAGTAAATACTACACTTGCGAAGAGATTGACCAACGGCTATTACAGGGTTATTATGATGACTCTTTGGCTCATGGTTTTGTTGGAACTCTTAAAGAGTTCTGGGCATTCTTCTTATCAATTGCAAACAAGGTAGATAAGAAAGAAGGTTGGGATTTGTCAGAAAATAACTTCTCTGATGAATTGCTAGAAAAACTGAATGGAATTGAGGAACATGCTAACTACGTTACTAAAGTTTCTCAACTAGAAAACGATTTGAAATATCAGACTCAAGAACAAGTTGAGAAATATATACATGACTTAGTAGATGGTGCTGATGATGCTTTGGATACATTAAAGGAATTAGCTGAAGCATTAAACAATGACCCGAACTTTGCTACCAATATCACTAACCGATTAACTGAATTACGTACTCAATTAGAAGCTGAGGTAACTAGAGCTAAGAACCGTGAAAACGAATTAGCTTCTCAGATTAAGATTGTGAACGATAACTTGGTTAACTCGGTTAATACGTTGAATGCAACTATCATTAAAGTAGTACAAGATATTACTAGGATGATAGAAGCAATAAATGCTCGTATTCAAAAGGTAGAAGACCGGGTTGGTGATTTGGAAGTAGAAACTGACAATAACTTAACTGAAGCTAAAGAATATGCTAAGGAATTGGTAGATAAGGAAGCTGCTGAACGTAGAGCTGCTGATGAGAAACTGACCGAGGCTGTTCATCAAGTACAGTTAGACCATACTAGGGATATTGCCGACTTAAATAATAAGATTCTAACCGAGGCTTCAGAAAGAGCAAATGCAGATGTAGCATTAGAATCTAAACTGAACACCGAAATCAGTGATCGTAAAACTGCAGACCAAGAACTTGAATCCAAGATTAATGCTGAAGCTGCAGCTCGTACTGCTCAGGATGAAGTATTACACCAACAGATTGTAAAGGAAACTTCTGACCGTCAGAATGCAGATAATGGTTTACAGCAGAACATTACTCAAGAAGCTCAGAACCGTCAGAATGCAGATACTGTACTTCAGAACAATATTGATAACGAGAAAGAAACTCGAATTGCTCAAGATGAAATCCTTGACCATAAGATTGAGGATTTGAAAACTCAGGCCGGTACAGATAAAACCGAATTGCTTGAAAAACTAGAGCAAGAAAAACAAGAACGTATTGCTGCCGATAAAGACTTAGATAATCGTAAGGTAGATAAAAGAGAAGGTTATTCTCTTACTAAAAACGACTTTACCGATATTCTCAAGGCTAAGTTGGATGGCATTGAAGAACATGCTAATTATATCACAAAAGTATCTCAGCTTATCAATGATGCTGGTTATCAAACTGAAGCAGATCTTCAGGCAGCTATTGAAAAGATTATTGGGGAAGCTCCAGAAGTTCTTGATACTTTGAAGGAGATTGCAGATGCTTTGGGTAATGACCCAAACTTTGCAACTACAATTACCAAGAAATTGGCAGCTATTACCGAACAATTGAATCAGGAAATTACTAATCGTACAGAGGCTGATGCCCAGGTACAGGCTAATGTAGATAAGGAAGTTACTGAACGTAAAGAAGCCGATACCGCTCTTGAAGCTAAACTAAAAGAATATGTTGATAACGAGGTAGATAAGATTACTGGTAACACTGATGGTATTCAAGCTAGTCTGAATAAGGAAATCCAAGACAGAAAAGATGCCGATGCTGCATTACAAGCTGCTATCACTAAGGAAGAAACGGATCGTAAGGCTGCTGATGCTGCATTAGATACTCGAGTAACTGCTAATGCTACCAAGATACAAGAATTGGCTTTATCTATTCAGGATGCGGTAAATACCGTTAAAAATGAACTTCAGGCTAAGATAGATGCTTTGCAAACAGAAGTAAATGCTAACAAGGCAAATATCCAACGTAATACTGACAGATTAAATGACCAGATTACTAAGGAAGCTGAAGATTATGCTGAATTAAAAGGCATGGTTAATGCAGAAGCTGAAGCAAGAGCCAATGCTGATACTAATCTTAAGTCTCAGGTAGATAAGGTAAATATCGACTTGAACACTGAGGTTTCAAAGAGAGAAGCTGGTGATACTGTTTTACAGCAGAATATCGATAAGGAGATCTCTGATAGAACTTCAGCAGATACTTTATTAGATAATAAGTTCACTGGCTTGATAAATACTGAATCTACTGCCCGGGTAAATGAAGATGAGAAAATCAATGCTCGAATCGACCAGGAGATTAAAGATCGTAAGGCAGGTGATGATGCTTTAAGCACCAGAATAGATAGCCTCAATAGTGGAGTAACCGGTTCTTTAGATGAGCTCAGGGAGAAAGTAACTAATAACACTACTGCTATTCAAACCGAAGTAGAAAGAGCTAAGGCTGCTGAACAAGCTCTTAAGGATTCTCTGACTACAGCTATGGAAAATCACAAAGATGATTTGGTAGCTATATCTAAAGATATCAATGATGAGGCTCAAAGTAGACTACAAGAAGATACCAAGCTTCAGAATAATATTGATACTGAAACCCTTAATCGTACTCAGGCAGACACTCTGTTAGAGAATAAGATTACTCAGGAAGTATCAGATAGAGTTCAGGCTGTTGAAAACTTGAATGACCGAAAGGTTGATAAAGTAGATGGCAAAGAGCTTTCTTCAAATGACTTTACCGACTTATTAAAAGCTAAGTTAGATAATATCCAGGAATTTGCTAACTACATTACTAAGGTATCTCAGTTGGAAAACGATTCTAACTATCAGAATGCCGAACAAGTAGAAGCTGCAATCCAAAAGGTTATTGGTTCTGCTCCTGGAGTATTAGATACACTAGAAGAGATTGCAAAAGCATTGGGAGATGATCCTAACTTTGCAACTACAATTACTAATAAGCTGACTGAACTTAAAGGTATTATAGATAAGGAAATCTCCGATAGAACTGCAGCTGATGAACAAGTTACTCAGAAGTTTACTGAATTAAGTACTACACTTAATGCTACAGTAAGTGAACTGAGAACTTTCGTAACAGAAACTCGTTCTGAATTATTAACAAAGGCTCAGGCTCAGGATGAATTAATTGCTAAGAATACTGCTAATATTCAACGTAACCTAGAATTAATTCAGGGATTACAAAGTAATCAGAATACTGGTTATCTTGAAATCAAGGAACTATTGAATACGGAAATTGAGGCTAGAAAGGCTGAGGATATTCGTATTGAAGCTAAAGTAGACAAGAATACTCAGGACCTTAAGACTGAGAGCGAAGAGAGAAAGGCTGCTGATAAGGTTCTCCAGGATAATATCGATGCTGAAGAGGCTGCAAGAATTGCTGCTGATGATGCACTGGGTAAACGTATCGATAAAGAAATCGAGGATAGAAAAGCTGCAGATACGGCTCTTGAAAATAAATTCAATGGTATCACTAATGGCTTAGATGAACGTCTCCAAAAAGAAGAAGCTACTTCTGATGCTTTACCTTTAACTATGGTTACGGAAATTGATCCGAACTTAGTTATCAATGGTACTTCTGCTGAGGTAAACTTTAAGAGTTCTGTAAAAGGAGAAGGTAATCTCTATGGAGAACCTATGCCTCGTAAGTTTGCTATCCCTGCTTCTACAGATGCTAAAGCCGGTCTTCAGTCAGCAGCTGATAAGAAGAGAGGGAATTCTATGCCTAATGATTATATCACGGGAGCTAGTTATACACCTAAGGCTAGTGTGGTTACTACTAACATAAGTAGAAGTACATATAACTCCGATGAAGGTATACAGAAATCTAATGATTTCACTGTAGATATCCCCGCTTCTACTGCTGAGAAAGCCGGTGTACAAACTGCAGCAGATAAGAAGTTATTTAACTCTATTCCTCAGACTGTAGTAGTTGGAGAAGGAGCAACTTCAGATGCTAATAAAGTTACAGTATCAGTAAACAGAAAAACTGTAAACGAAGGAATATATAAAGATGATAATACTACTTTTGATTTACCAGTAGCTTCAATTACTAAAGCTGGTACTATGACTGCTGCTGATAAGGTTAAGTTGGATGAAACTTTACCCCAGCAGATTGCTAAGGAAATCCAAGACAGAAAAGATGCCATTGAAGCCTTGAAGAATTCTTCCGAAGCTTCCCTTGCTCAAGAAATCGAGGATAGAAAAGCAGCTGATCAGGCATTGGACACTAAATTTACTCAGGCTATCAAAGAAGAGGCAGATGCTCGTGCTGAATACGACCAGGTTCAGATGCAAAAGATTCAGGAAGAAGAAGAAGCCAGAGCTGCTGCAGATACTGCTCTTGAGAATAAGTTACAAACTAATATCAATAACTTAGAAAAGAAGCATGATGATTTCGTAGCAACTAAGGGTAAGGCTAATGGATTTGCATCTTTGGATGGTAATGGATTAGTACCATCTAGTCAATTGCCTTCTTATGTTGATGATGTTATCGAAGTTTATGCTACTTATGATATCAGTGAAACTGGAAAGCTGAGCAATATTAAATTATATTCTGACCCAGATCATGCTAATCCTATTACTGGAGAATCAGGTAAGATATATTTGAATATTACCCAGGATGAACCCTCTTATCAATTCCGTTGGTCAGGTACTCAGTTTGTAGATAGTAATACTTCTTCACTGATACTTGGAGAAGTTACTGGTACTGCTTATGATGGAGGTAAGGGTAAAGCTTTAGCTGATTGGAGAAAATCTCTGAATGATAATCTAAAGTCTTATTCTCACATCAAGGATAACGGGGCTTGGACTAGAAATGCTACTGAAGTTAGATTAAATTTCGATTGTTCAGATTTTGGTAATACTGCAAGTGTAAATACTTATAATCAACCTATCCCAGCTGCTACCAAAGACTTAGCAGGTGTACAAACTGCAGCAGATAAGAAACTGTTTGATTCTATCCCGGGTACTATTATAATTTCTGGTAAAGGAGTAGTTCAGAATACGGATAAAGTTTGGGTACAGATTAGTAAATCTACTAAAGCTGATGGAGTATATGGTGAAGCTACTACACAGACATTAGAAATTTTAGCTGCTAATGCTAATCGAGCTGGAGTATTGACTCGGGAGATGTTCAATAAACTTAACTCTGGTCTGAATGGAGATATTACCAATGCTTTGAATGAAGCTAAGGCTTATACTGATGCTGCTAAAACTGCATTAGAGAAATTAATCCAGGATTCTGACAAAGTAATCAAGGAAAGCTTAGATGCTCATATTGGCAATAAGAGTAACCCTCACAATGTAACCAAAGCTCAGATAGGTTTAGGTAATGTACAGAACTTAGCTCCAGCAGATATGCCAGTATCTACTGCTCAGGCTGCTGCTATTGCAGATGCTAAGGCTGCAGGTACAAAAGCTCAGACCGACTTAAGTACCCATGCAAACAGAAGGGATAATCCTCATAATGTAACTAGAGCTCAATTAGGATTGGCTACTACAGACCAAGTAGTATTTGCTAAAACTACTGCAGCTTCTGGTTTCTGGAAGGAATCAGATGGTAGATTAAAATCTCAAGTAGAGAATTTGAACCATACTCTGGACCAAATCTGTAATATACCTACAGTTCACTTCAAGATGAATGGTAAATACCAAGTGGGAACTATTGCTCAGAGCTTAGAGGAAATTGAACCTCTGTTGGTATCAGAGAATACTATACCTGCTTCTCAAGTACCTAACCAATCTAGATTCGAAACTTTCGTCGGAGAAGATGGTCAGGAATATGTAAAAGTAAAAGTAGTAGAATATGAAATGCTCAGTGTCATGGCTCTCGAAGGAGTTAAGTTATTGAGAAAAGAATTCGAAGACTTTAAGAAACAATTAAACAATAAGTAATATGGCAGAAATAGCAACTTGGAGTGCTATTCTGAATAAGACCGGCCTTGGTAAGACCTCTAATGAGTGCCCTACCAAGGCTGAGTTGTTAGCACTCAATAATGGTAAGGACTCCAATGTTGACAAGGTTATTGTAATTAGTAATGCTGCTAGCTACGGTAACAATGAATGTGTCAAGTTAGAGGATATCAATGCCGAGCAATGGATTTATACATTCCAGTGGGATCCGAATGGTAATCCTTCTTTTAATGCTCCAGCTACTGGAGGTACATACCCCTTTGGTTCATATGCTTCTAATCGAGTTAAGCAAGTAAACGGTGTTAATACTACTATCTCTCAAAGTTTGGCGAATGATGTCACTAAAACTTCGGAAGGTTCTTGGTATACTACAGATTACGACGGTAATAAAGGTAGAATAGTACCCAACAATACATCTACTAATAGTAAATCAATCACTGTAACTTGGACTCAGAAGTATTCGGGTAAAACCCTACAGGCAACATTTACCCAGGCAGCAGGTAGAAAAGTTTATTCTTCATGGAGTTATAACTGTAGAGTAGATAAAACTTCTTTCAGTTACAGTGGAGGTCAATCTAATGTAACTGCTAAGAGTGCAAGTAGAACTTATACTTGGAATGGTCAAGGTAGTAGTTATACAGAATCAGAAACTGCTACCGTAAGAGTTTCTAGTCCGGCTTCTATTAGTGGTAATAGTATTTCTATCCCAAGTAATAGTGGTTCTGCTAGAAATTTTACGGTTACTTTCGATTTCCCAACTGCTACAGACCAGACTATCTCAATTTCTCAGGAAGGAGGTCAAGTAACCTATGTAGATCACCTATCTATAGACCCAACTACTAAAAATGTACCTGGAACTGGTTCAGAATTTAGGTTGACAGTAAATGCCAATTATGATAAATATATAAACGGAACTTATGTAGAAAACATTAGAACTACTTATACTTCAGCTGAAGTAGTTGAGGGAACTTCATCTGATATTACCATCTCTGGTAAAACTTCTAGTGGATGTAGTATTAGTGTAGCACCAAACCCTAACTCATCACCTAGAACTTTTAAGATTAAGTTTACTTATGATACGGCAACTCCTGTATATTTAACCATTACACAGAATTCGGCTGAGGTAACTTATCCTAGTAGCGGTATAGTATTTGAACATAGTACTCAACAGAATAGTGGTTATAAAACTAGTACTTTATCCATTGGTACTGTTGAAGGTAAAGGAGGTAATATTTCTTTTTATATAAAAAGTTATAGGTCTAGATATGTTAACGGTTCTTTAAGTTCTACCGAAGCTATTAAACCTACTCTTATTTTGCCATCCGGAGTAACCGAAACTATTACTAATGTGAGTGGTTATTACTTTAAAGTAACTATTACCATACCTGAGCATTCAAAGCCTGCAAGCAGAACTCTTACAATCAGAGCTAATCAACCTAATGGCTTAGATAGAGAGTTAGTACAAACTGTACAACAGAGTGCTTCAACTTATGAGTTTGGTATTAGAGAAAACTCGGGGGATTCTTTGAGTACTTTTCTTACTTATTCTGGTTGGCCAAGTTCATCAGATTCATCATACAATAGACCCGTAAGAGTATATTCTAGGAAGAATGGTAATCAATTCCTTAATTGGGCTTTATCTTCTAATGTGGATTGGATTACTATATCTGGTTCAGGTGCTGGGGCTACATTTAAGGTAGCCACTAATAACAGTAGTTCATCTAGAACAGGAATTATTACCTTTACTCAGGGAGAATCCAATAAAACTTGTACTCTGACAATAGTTCAAGAAGCAGGAGATGTCATAGTTCAAGAAGCAGGAGATGTCTATGAGTTTTATATTACTGACTCAGAGGGTAATGGGCATTACACTGATTTCACATTCTTAGCTCCCGCAAGTGGATTGGCAAATAAACATGTATTTAATCTTATCTCTACTCACAAGGGTAGCCCCTTACCTGCAGCCGCTATAGAAGCTGTAAATTTGGAGATAGAAAATCAAGGTATAGGTATAGTATTAACACCAGATTCTCAATCCCCATTTAGGTTTATGGTAAATATAGCTGAAGCAGGCTCTGCTGTAAGAACAGCAGCCAATACTCTTAGACAAAAGTCATCTGGAAAAACAGTAATTTTCAGAGTTCTTCAAGAAGCTAAAATGTAGGTAAATACGAGAACATAATAAAGGAATGCGATAATATCCTTGCTATGTTTGAAAACAAGGAGCCCACTAATGGTAGTCAATTCAATGAAGAATTCGCTTCATTCAGGAAAGATGTAGTATCAGTATTACAATCACAACAGCAAGCCATAAACCTTATGATGGATTCACTTGGCTTGAATAAACCGAAGGAAAATCCAGATGGCAAGTAAGTCAGTAAACATAACTATAAGTACTCCCTTGGGAGACTTACAGATATATACTGACCCAAAAGAACAGGCTAGAGCTGAGAGGTTAATTGCAGAAACTCCTTCTATCATGAGGAATGCTTATGATAGAGCTACTGAGAAATTCGGCAATCAACTTCTCAGACTTGTGAAAAAATGCCTAAGAACGGGTACTCCTCCAAGAGGAACTCATTGGGATCCTCACTCTGCTAATACTATTAAACGATATGGAGAGCATACCCTTTTGAATTATACGGGTCAGTATTTGAGATCAGTACAAATAGTAAAACAGAAGAATCGAACTTACGTAGGTATACCTACTAACCTTAAGAAAACCAGAAAGGGTGATAGGACTAGTAAAAGAACATTGAACCAAGTAGCTATCATGTTAGAGTATGGTTCTAGAGGTGGTAATTTACCTCCAAGACCTCTATGGGCACCAGCTTTCGAACAAGTTGGTGGTAAGAAGGTTCTGAAGGAAACTATAGTAAGAGAACTTCGTAAAGAAATAAGGAAATATAGAAGATAATGGGATTCACTATAAGCAAGAATCAAGGTTCAGGTAGGACTGTTATAACGGTAACACCAGAAGAAAAGAATGCTACGGACAAAGATATAGTTCAGATCTTAACAGTAGAAGCTGTAGATGGGTCAACTAAAGAAGTAAAGCTTATCCACAAGAAAGGGGAAGGCAATTATGAATACACTTTCAGAGTTTCACCCACTGAATTATACTTTGAGCCTACAGGAGAAAGTAAAGAGGTTACTATTGTATCTACTAAACAAATGGTAATCAATGGAAAGAAAGTTGGTGATCCAGTTAATGTAAATTATACTAGGGAAAACTCGGGAGATGTATCTGGCTCTGGTACTACTCTTATCATGAGCTTAAACGATAATACTCATAATGATAAACTTGGCCAAGTAATTTTCATACAGGATGAATCAGGTAAAACTGTAGTTGTAACTTGTAGACAGGGTAAAAAAGAGAACACTGCTGGAGGGGATATTGGTCTTATCCAATTATGGTCTGGTTCTGGAGTTCCTGAAGGTTATGTACTTTGTGATGGAAGTCAAGTAAGTATAGCAGAATACCCAGAATTATATAAAGCTATTGGAGATAAGTATAATACTGCTTCTACTAAAGCTGGCTATATAAGTGTTCCAGACTTAAGAGGTAGATTTGTAGTAGGATATGATCCAAGAAATTATGAATATGAACGTATTGGTAATACTGGTGGGCAGGCCCTAGTAACTCTTACTTTAGACCAAATACCTCCTCATAGTCATAAGATTACGTTTAAAGAGGAGAAATGGGGGGACAATTCTAATAATAGACCATTCCCTAATCATACTAGGCCTGACTCAGGTTATACAGCAAATACTCAAGTAACCGGAGGAGGTAGTCCTCATGAGAATAGGCCACCATATTATGTATTGGCTTATGTAATGAAAATAAGATAGGAGGTAATTATGGTAAATTCACAAGAGATAGTAGAGAGAACCTTCTATATATGCTTATTGAATGTTCTCTTAGAAAAGAAGATGGGACTTAATCCTGAGGATTATTTACCTTTATCACAAGAGAATGAAAAGAGATTCCAAGAAGATAAGGAAGCAATAGATAAGTTCATTTACTTATTTGGTATAGGTAATAACCAGGTAAGAGGTCCTAAAACTTGTCCAAGGATAACTATAGAAAGCACTGCTTATTATCCTGGAGATATTGGAGTAGAGAAATATATCATTGGAGATAAATTAGAGGCAGGCAATTATCAGATGTCAGAGTTCCCGTATGAAACCAAGGATATCACTATCGATATTCATCTGGTAGCAACTACTCAGAATGATATGAGATTACTTCACTCTATTCTTCATGAAGCATTACCCACTAGGGGATATATAAGACCTTACTTCAATGATTTAGAAGAATGGGATAAAGGTAGGATAGCTCCTACTGGGAATCTGTTTATAGAGATTGGTAATTTCTATGACCATCCAGATGAATCCCATGGATTATTGGAAAAGGTATACCAATATGTATGTAAGGATGGTATTATACCAGAAAAACTGGTAGAAATGGGGGATCTAATACCTATAAAAGATATAAGTCTTTTACTAGGACCAGAATACCAAAAGGACGAGGAGATGCTCAATCTCAATATACATGTTTAACTCAAAAATTTACTAAAATGAAAAAGTTAGTGTTTATGCTGATGGCACTCATTTTACCAGTGTCATTGTTTGCTGCAGAAGTAGAACCTTCAACTGGTTCAGAGTTCGTAATCAATCTGGGTACCTTTACGGGTATAGTAACTTTGGTATCATCTTTGGTTACTCAGATACTAAAGGTAATCCCAGCTATCAAAGACAACAAACTTGCTAAGATTGGTATATCTGCCTTAGTAGGTATTCTTGTATGTCTTATAGCTTGGGGATTACAACTTACACCATTATTGGAAAACTATCCTTTCTACCAGGTATTAATTTATGGATTAGCTGCTGGTTTATCAGGATGTGGTTTCTATGATGTGATTAAGGCTATCGGAGGTTTATTTAAGAATAAAGAAGATTAATTTTCTAATAATACCAGTAAGGTAACGATACTTACTGGTATTAATTAAATTAATGTATAACCTATAAAACACAAGGATATGTCAAAATCACCAAGCGTTGTTTTTAAATTCGAGAACAACAATGTTCAACAGACTACTCCTCTTTTAGGAGTATCATGTTTCTTGGCTAGAACTGAAAAAGGTCCCTATGATGATCCTTCAGAATTAATCACTTCTTTCTCTCAATTCCAAAGAATATTTGGTAAAGAGATTGTACCTGATGGTTCTGTATCTAACATAGAGAAAGCTTTAGTAGGAGGTTCTAAGCTAAGAATTATTCGTGTATTGGGAGCAGGTGCTAAAAAGGGTACCATTACTAAAGCAGAAGACTCTAGAGTATTAGAAGAAGATGAGATTGAATTAGCTTCTGCTATACCTGGAGAAGTTCAAGCTTCTGAAGTAATGAAATTTACTTCTGGAGGTACTAATGTAAGCTTTGGTTTGGTAACTAAAGGGTATGGTGATCCTATTGGTTCTGGAGAAACCTTTAAAGTAGGTTTTTCTAAATCAGTGAATACCATCTTCTATAACATATACGATGCCAATGGTTCCATCCTGGAATCAGGTCCGGTAATTACTTATAAAACTAAGGATGCTCAGAATAAAACTTCTGTAGATTACCTGGCTTTAAGCAACTTTGCTAGTAATTCTGCATACCTGGAACCTAAGATGGTAACCACTACCGATAAGATTAAGTCTTTCGAAAACCTGGTAGCTTGGCTTCAGACTTCAATTGACCAAACTGAGAATCCACTAACTATCCAAGTTGGAGGTAAAGAAGCCACTAGTACTGAGACTATGTTCAATGGTACACTGGGTACTGCTGGTGCTGACCCTACTGCAGATGAATGGATTGCTTCTTTGGATTTGGTAAAGGATTATACAGATGTTTATCAGTTAGCTTGTTCTCATATTCATCAACATCTGAAAACAGATCAAGATGTTTTAAAAGTACATAAGGCTGCTAAAGATATGTGTGCTGAATTACAAGAATATACCTATTACATCGAAGTACCTAAATATACTACTCATTATTCTGAGGGAACTCAGCCTAGAAATAAGCAGAGTATTATTACTTGGATTAATAATTGTTTGGGTAGTATCGGTAATTCTAAGTATGCGGCCTATTTTGCAGGTGGTATCAAGTACTACAATGAATTCGGGTTACTTACTAATTCAGATGTATTGGGTACCATCTTCGGTTTGGGTGATACTTCTGCTTCTAACTATGGACCTTGGAAGTCATTTGCCGGTATGAACCGTGGAGTAATCTATGATGGTCAGGGCCCAGTAAGTCCTAACTATGGTAGTGATTCTCGTTATAATGAACTAAACGAATTGGCTCAGATGTATGCCAACATGATTGTAATCAAAGATACTCCGTCTTCTGGTAAACAAACCATGTTATGGCATTGCTTCTCTTCTCAAGTAAAACAAGATTCAGAAAGATTCCTTTCAATTGTAAGGTTGAATTTGTACTTGAAGAAGACTCTTCGTCCTATATTGAATAAGTATTTGGAAGAGCCCAATATCTGGGGTACTTGGAAGAATATCTATCTTGAGGTAAAACCGATCCTGGATAATCTGGTAGATGAAAATGCTATGTCAGAGTATATATGGATGGGTGACCAAGATGCTGGCTCTTATTCAGAACTCTCCGTAAATAATGAAGCTGATGTCCGTCAGGGTAAATATAAAGTAATCCTGAAGTACAAAGATATTGTTCCTATGCAAGAAATTACAATTAACATTGTAATCGATGCAGCTTCTAAATCAGTTAACATTTCAGAAAACGAATAACATTAAAATCATAAAACATGGGAGCAAAAGTAAAGAATCCTAGAAAGAAATTCCTATGGAGCATCTCTTTCCCAAAACATCCTATCAATACGTATCTATTCCAGACTTGCCAACTTCCGGATATTGAGATTGACCAGGTTGCTCATGGAGATGTAAACAGGGATGTAAAAACTGCTGGTAGAGTTACCGTAGGTAATCTGGTAGTAGAGAAACTTTTAACTACTGCTGGTTCAGATACCTGGCTTCAAGATTGGTTATATTCTTGCCAAGATATGATAGCTGGAGGTGGGTTAGTTCCTAGTGAATATTGGGAAACTGCCATTGTAAATGAACTTGCAGAAGATGGAGTATCTGTCCTAAATACTTGGCTGCTTGAAGAAGTTTGGCCTTGTAAAGTAACTGGCCTTGACTTAGATCGTATGGCTTCAGAAAACACAATAGAAAATATAGAATTTTCTGTCGGTACTTGCGACAAGTATTAACTCTCTTAGTCATTTTCTTACTAGAGTTTTAGGTGGAGGGGTGGGATTCCTAGATAAGGAGTTTCACCCCTTTCTTGTTGATACTTACCGTTACTATGAAATTATGAACTTTTAAAAATTAGATAAAATGGATATGACACTAAGAACCTTAGTATTCACTGCTCCTTCTGGTAGACTTTTTGAAATCAGAGAGCAGAATGGTGAAGATGAAGAAATTATCACCAACCCGGTAGATTCAAAGAATCTTATGAATCTTACCAAGTATATTTCAGCAATAGTAGTTAAAACGAATGCTACTAAGTCAGGTAGATTAACCATAGAGGATGCTCTTAAGTTACCTTTGCTGGATAGATACTGTATCCTATTTAATTCTCGAATCTTCTCTTTGGGAGAGGAAGTAGAATTTACTTATAAATGGGATAACAAGGATTCTGTAACTTACTCTCAGGACTTGAGAGAATTTCTTTTCGATTATGCAGTACTTCCTACAGAACAAGAAATGGAAGAAAAACCCAATGCCATTCCTTACTACCCGGGAAGAAAAGGAGAAGATGGATTTACTCTTATGCAATATACAGAGGAATTGAACTCAGGTAAGGTAATCCAATTCGAATTGATGGATGGAGAAAAAGAGTCTCAGATGGTTCAGCTTTCACCAAGTAAACTTACTCGACACTCTACTCTTCTTCTTCGTAATCTTAAGTTAAAGGTGGATGATAAATTTGAGAAAGTAGAAAACTTCTCTCTATTCTCATCAAGGGATATGGCAGAAATTCATCGGTTGGTAAATACAGTAGACCCAATCTTCCATGGATATACTC
>ENA-OXJK01000417-OXJK01000417.1-human-gut-metagenome-genome-assembly--contig:-NODE-417-length-19139-cov-8.89022_pt1 | contig 19139 bp, 13 predicted proteins | sample MGYA00249823_ERZ652372 | MGnify/ENA primary metagenome ERZ652372 (study PRJEB26925, sample SAMN05826969) | human gut metagenome | biome: ENVO:2100002; feature: ENVO:00000062; material: ENVO:00002003...
GTACAACGGTTTTCAAGACCGCCGCAATCGACCACTCTGCCACCTCTCCAAAACTCTTTTGAGAGTTGCCTTGTTTTTCAAAGGCGGTGCAAAGGTAGGGATTATTTTTTATTTTGCAAACAAAAGAGGAAAAAATTATTTGGACACTCTATGATTAACCAAAAGAGGAAAATTCCGAAATTAGAAATTGTCGTATTAAAAATAAAAAACGTTCGTGAATCGTAAAGCGTCCTACATTATAGAAAGAAAAATGATTATCTTTGCCTTGCTTTTTTTACAGAATATAGTTTTATTACATCATCTAAGGTATATTTATGAGTAAGAAGATTCTACTTATTAGCTGGCTTTTCATGGCCATTTTATGCTTGCCGGTATTAGCTCAGATACAGGAACCGGTAAAGTTTAAGACTGAATGGAAATCGGTTTCTGCCGATGAGGTGGAAATTGTATTTACCGGAAAAATGGAAAAGGGATGGCATGTATATTCTACTGACCTGCCTGAAGGAGGTCCTATTTCAGCTACATTCAATACGGATAAGCTTGAAGGGGCAGAGGTGGTTGGCAAACTGAAACCTGCCGGTAAGGAAATTGACAAGATGGACCCGATATTCGGTATGCAGGTTCGTTTCTTTGAAGGCACGGCTACCTTTGTGCAGAAAATCAAGTTGAAAGGTGGGAAATATGAAGTGAGCGGTTATCTGCAGTATGGTGCTTGTAATGACGAAAACTGTTTGCCTCCTACTAATGTAGAGTTTTCTTTCAAAGGGGAAGCTGCTGGAAAGCAAACAGCGGAAGAAGCAGTCGCAACGACAGAGAACCTGATGTTAGCAGATACGGCATCGGTGGATTTGGTTCCGCTTCGCATTGGTGAAGATACGGCTGCGGGCGAAGCTGCTGACTACTGGAAACCGGTTATTAAGGAATTAAGCTCATTCGGTGAAAACGTGAACAATGAGTCTCATTCATGGATTTATATCTTTTTTGCCGGATTTGTAGGCGGACTGCTGGCATTGTTTACTCCTTGTGTATGGCCGATTATTCCGATGACGGTAAGTTTCTTCCTGAAACGTACCAAGGATAAACGGAAAGGTATTCGGGATGCCTGGACGTATGGCGCTTCTATTGTAGTGATTTATGTCACTTTGGGTTTGGCCATTACATTGATTTTCGGTGCCAGTGCCTTGAATGACTTGTCTACGAGTGCGGTATTTAATATCTTGTTCTTCCTGATGCTGGTGGTTTTTGCCGCTTCTTTCTTTGGAGCATTTGAAATTACCCTTCCGTCGAAGTGGAGCAATGCGGTAGACAGCAAGGCAGAACAGACTACCGGATTGTTGAGTATTTTCCTGATGGCTTTCACGCTGTCACTGGTTTCTTTCTCTTGCACCGGTCCGATTATCGGTTTCTTGCTGGTGGAAGTATCTACTTCTGAAAGTATCGTGGCACCGGCCATCGGAATGCTGGGATTTGCCATTGCGTTGGCTTTGCCGTTCACCCTGTTTGCACTCTTCCCGTCATGGCTGAAGTCCATGCCGAAATCGGGAGGCTGGATGAATGTCATTAAAGTGACACTGGGATTCCTGGAACTGGCATTTGCATTGAAGTTCCTTTCTGTAGCCGATTTGGCTTACGGCTGGCGTCTGTTGGATCGTGAAACCTTCTTGGCATTGTGGATTGTGATTTTTGCGTTGCTGGGTATGTATCTGCTGGGAAAAATCAAATTCCCGCACGATGATGACGACACAAAGGTAAGTGTGCCCCGTTTCTTTATGGCACTTGCTTCTCTGGCGTTTGCCGTATATATGGTACCGGGCTTGTGGGGTGCTCCGTTGAAGGCTGTGAGCGCTTTTGCTCCTCCTATGCAGACACAGGATTTCAATTTATATAAGAATGAAGTGCATGCGAAGTTCAATGACTTTGATGCCGGAATGGAATATGCCCGTCAGCAGGGAAAACCGGTGATGATTGACTTCACAGGCTATGGTTGTGTGAACTGCCGTAAGATGGAACTGGCTGTATGGACAGATCCTACAGTAAGCAAACTGTTGAACGAGGACTACGTGCTGATTACGCTGTATGTGGATGAAAAGACCAAATTGCCAGAACCGGTGAAGGTGATGGAAAACGGTACGGAACGTACATTGCGTACGGTGGGCGATAAGTGGAGCTACTTGCAGCGCTCCAAGTTCGGAGCTAACGCACAGCCTTTCTATGTGTTGCTCGACAACGAAGGAATGCCGTTGAACAAGTCTTATTCGTACGATGAGGATATTCAGAAATATGTGGAATTCCTGCAAACAGGATTGAAGAACTATAAAAAATAATCAGTATGATTGCACAAGCAGAAAGAGAGCGTATCATCGCACTCATTCAGCGGGAGGTGGTCCCAGCCATCGGTTGTACGGAACCGGTGGCTGTGGCTCTTTGCGTGGCCAAGGCTACGGAAGTATTGGGGAAGTGTCCGGAAACGATTACTGCACGTCTGAGTGCTAACATCTTGAAAAATGCCATGGGAGTAGGTATTCCCGGTACGGGCATGATTGGTTTGCCAATTGCCATTGCACTGGGGGCCTTGAAGGGTAAATCGGAATATGGACTGGAAGTTCTGAAAGACATTACTCCCGAGAGTGTGGAAGAAGGAAAACAGATGATAGCCGGTCAAGGCATTAAGATAGAACTGAAGGACGGTATCGAAGAGAAACTGTATATTGAGGTGGTTTGTTCGGCCGATGGAGATGAGGCTACTGCTATCATCAGCGGAGGGCATACAAACTTTGTGTATGCAGAGCGAAACGGTCAGGTTTTGTTCGATCATAGAACCAAGGCGGGAGCTGAAGCCGATACAGAAGAAGTGGAATTGAACCTGAGCAAGGTGTACGACTTTGCTACTACAACTCCGCTGGATGAGATTCGCTTTATTCTGGAGGCCAAACGCCTGAACTTACAAGCAGCGGAACGTTCGTTTAAAGGGAATTACGGACATGAGCTGGGAAAAACCTTGCAGAGCAGCCGCAGTGAGCAGAGTATCATGGGAAGCAATACATTCACGCATATCCTTTCGTACACATCTGCTGCATGCGATGCCCGTATGGCAGGAGCCATGATTCCGGTGATGAGTAATTCCGGTAGTGGAAATCAGGGAATTGCTGCTACGCTTCCGGTCGTAGTTTTTGCGGAAGAGAATCACAAGACGGAAGAAGAACTGATTCGTGCCTTGGTACTCAGTCATCTGACAGCTATTTACATCAAGCAGAATCTGGGACGTCTGTCGGCTTTGTGTGGTTGTGTCGTGGCGGCTACAGGAAGCAGCTGCGGAATTACTTACCTGATGGGAGGGGAGTATAAGCAGGTAGCTTATGCCGTGCAGAACATGATTGCTAATCTGACAGGTATGATTTGCGACGGGGCCAAGCCAAGCTGTGCTTTGAAATTGACCAGTGGGGTATCTACCGCTGTGTTCTCTGCCATCCTGGCCATGGAAGGAAAGTGTGTGACTTCAGTAGAAGGTATTATTGAAGACAATGTGGATTTCAGTATCCGTAATCTGACGAAAATCGGTTCTGAAGGCATGAACGAGACCGACAAGCTGGTGCTCGACATCATGACGCATAAACATTGTGATTGAGTTGTTCCGGTAATGAAACAGACTACAGACGCGGATTATATACAACAACTCATTACTGAAGGTGAACATGTGCATCAGGATTTCAAGTTTGCCATTTCCGATGCCCGGAAAATAGCGAAGAGCTTGTCGGCTTTTGCTAATACCGGAGGGGGAAGGTTGCTTATAGGAGTAAAAGATAACGGAAAAATAGCAGGAATACGTTCGGAAGAGGAGCTTTACATGATAGAAGCTGCAGCTACAATGTATTGTAAGCCTTCCCTACAACTTGATAACCGATTATATAAGGTGGAAGGTAAAGATGTGCTGGAGGTTTATGTTCCCGAAAGCAAGGAGAAGCCTGTCTATGCCCTCGATGAAGACAATCGGCCCAAGGCTTACTTGCGCATTAAAGATGAAACAATCTTGGCCACTCCGGTCCACTTGAACGTGTGGTTTCACAATAAAAAAGAAGTGGTAGTGACTTATACAGAGAAAGAGCAGTCTATATTAAACCTGGTGGGGCAGCACGGCGAATTGACGTTGAATAAGTGTGTCAGGCTTTCAGGGCTTCCGCGGAAGCTGGTGATTGGCTTGCTGGCAGATTTTATTCGTTTTGACTTGGTGGAACCGGTATTCAGAGAGCATACATTTTATTTTAAACTCAAATCTGATTAATAAATTTCATGGAGCTATTCACGAATATCATAAATGAAGCCAACTATGTCTTGTGGACTTATATCCTGATAATCATGTTGTTGGGATGCGCCATCTGGTTTAGTGTTAAGACTCGTTTCGTACAGTTCCGTATGTTAGGTGAGATGATCCGATTACTGGGTGATTCGACTGCTAAGATAAACGGACACGAGAAACATATCTCTTCTTTTCAGGCTTTTACCATTTCGCTGGCAAGCCGTGTTGGAACCGGCAATCTGGCTGGTGTGGCAACGGCCCTTACGGTAGGTGGACCAGGAGCGATTTTCTGGATGTGGATTATTTCGCTGCTGGGTTCCAGCAGTGCCTTTGTGGAATCTACGTTAGCCCAACTTTTTAAAGTCAAAGGAAAACATTCCTATGTCGGAGGCCCTGCCTATTACATGGAGCGTGGATTGAAGAAACGTTGGATGGGAGTACTTTTTGCGGTACTGATTACGGTCACGTTTGGTCTTGCATTCAATTCGGTGCAAAGTAATACCATGAGTGCTGCCTTGCAAAGTGCTTTTTCTATAGAGCCTTTGAACTCAGGAATTGTCATTTCGGTATTAACCCTTGTCATCATTTTTGGAGGTGTACATCGTATTGCTGCTATCAGTAGTGTCATTGTTCCTGTCATGGCTGTCGGTTATATTGCATTGGCTTTGTTTGTTGTATTGGCTAACATTGACCGTATTCCAGCAGTTGTTGAACAAATTGTCGGTAATGCTTTTGGCTGGCATCAGGCCGTTGGTGGCGGAATAGGAACGGCTCTGATGCAAGGGATTAAACGGGGACTTTTCAGCAATGAGGCTGGTATGGGATCTGCCCCCAATGCTGCGGCAACGGCTCATGTAACCCATCCCGCTAAACAAGGATTTATTCAGGCACTGGGAGTGTTTACAGATACTCTGCTTATTTGTTCCTGTACAGCTTTTATCATTTTGTTCGGTGAGGATTATATTGGCAGTGGCCTGGATGGTATTCAGTTGACCCAAGCGGCGCTGACCAGTGAGGTTGGTAATATTGGAGGCATCTACGTTGCCATTGCTACTCTTTTTTTCGCTTACAGCAGCATTTTAGGAAACTATTATTACGGAGAAGCTAATATCCGCTTTTTCACTTCTCGTCAGTGGCCGGTAGTTTTATACCGTATGTTGGTTGGAGGGATGGTTTTGTTTGGCTCATTGGCAAGTCTGAATCTAGTATGGAACTTGGCTGATGTTACTATGGCTTTAATGTCCATTTGCAACCTGATTGCAATATTCTTGCTTGGCAAATATGCTTTTCGCTTGCTCGATGATTACTTGGCACAGAAGCGAAAAGGCATCAAAAGTCCAGTCTTTCACAAAGAGCAGATGAAAGATATTGAGCAGGATTTAGAATGTTGGTAACTATTTTCGTATCTTTGCAAATCAAAAAATAATAAAAAGTACAAGTATGAGTATATTTTCAAAACTATTAGGCAAGAAGACAGCAGAAGGTGCTGATGAAACGGTACGTGTGGGCGGAATGGAAGATTTCATGACACTGATTCGTGTGTATTATCAGGCAGTAATGGCGGCTCAGCTGGGTATCAGTAACATTAACTTTCTGCCGGATTTGGCTGTATTTAAACGTACATTGAAGGTTCCTACGCAGAATAACAAACTTGGTATCGCAGAGCGTACACGCTGCCGCAAGATGCTGATGGATATTTATGGTCTGCCTGAAACTTTCTTCAAGGAGATTGATGGTTCTATCAAGCGCAACTGCCGCAATGTGAACGATATAAAGAACTATCTTTTCATGTTCCAGGGATTCAGTCAGGATTTGATGATGGTGATCGGTAACCTGATGCAATGGAAGTTCCGTATGCCGGGTGTGTTTAAGAAGATGCTTCGTAACATGACGGAAAAAGCCGTACACGACATTCTGACAAAAGTAGACTGGAAGGATGATGGTGTACGTAAGACTTGCGGAAACATTCGTCAGTATCAGCATGCGCTGGGCTATTCTGAAGGTTGGATGACGGAATATGTCTATAACATCGTATTGCTGGCTAAGAAGGAACCTAAACCAAAAGCATGACGTTGGACGAGCATTTGCTTGCAGGAGTGGAGCATCATCCGCTGGAGCCTTTTCTTCCGGAGAATGCAGTCTTGCTGATGTTGGGTAGTTTTCCTCCGCAGAAGAAACGCTGGAGTATGGATTTTTTCTATCCCAACCTGCAGAATGATATGTGGCGTATTTTCGGCTTCATTTTCTTTGATGACAAGGATTATTTTCTCAGTCCTGAAAAGATATTTGATAAAGAGCGTATCATTGCTTTTCTGCGAGAAAAAGGAATTGCTCTGTATGATACGGCTTCTTGCGTGCGCAGGTTGCAGGATAATGCATCCGATAAGTTTTTAGAGGTCGTTTCGCCCACGGATATCGGTCTGCTTCTTCAGCAGCTTCCTTCCTGTCGGGCGGTGGTGACTACCGGTCAGAAAGCGACGGATGTGTTTTGCGAACAGATGGAAGCAAAAGAGCCGCCAGTGGGAGGGGGAAGTACGTTTCATTTCAGAGATCGGGAGCTGACCCTCTATCGGATGCCGTCTTCCAGTCGGGCTTACCCTTTAAAGCTTGAAAAAAAAGCGGCGTATTATCGTCAGATGTTCAATGACTTATCTTTACTGTAGAGGGATTCTGGAAAAATATTTTTCGAAATCCTTTGCAGTTTCCGAAATTTGTACTACTTTTGCAACCGCAAACACGGGAATAGCTCAGTTGGTAGAGCATCGGTCTCCAAAACCGAGTGTCGGGAGTTCGAGCCTCTCTTCCCGTGCCGAGATAAAAAGCTGTAACTGTTCGGTTACAGCTTTTTTCTGTTATAGCCTATAGACAATGGGAAATTGTAGCTTATGCTTTGTAACTATTCAGCGGTAGGTGCATGACGAATCGTCAAACCTCAAATAAGGCTTGAATTGCATTAAAAGGTGTTTGGTTGTGTTTCTTGGCAGTCTTAACTACTGAATGTAGTTCAAGAAATGCATCAGCTCCAAAATCAGAACGGAATGTACATGAGTTTTTCAACTTGATTTTCAACTTACGTATACCCCGTTCGCTTGCGTTGTTGTCAGAGGGAATCATTGGGTCTTCTAGGAAATTGAAAATGTAGTCACGACATTTTATCAATCCGTTTTTTAGGATATTGAACTTCTTACCAAGATTACTGACATTTAGTTTGAGTAAACTATCCAATTTGTCCAACCATGAGGCTTTGCTGATGATGTCAGTCGGGTTGGTATTTCTCTCATGGATGGCCTCACGGAATAAGTTGGCGACTTGCTCAGACCATTTTTGATTAGTATCCAGTTCAGATAAAAACTGTAACTCTCTGAGCAAGTGCGCAAGGCAAACCTGATGGTTAAGGAAATGTAGTGCGAAGTATGCACTATGGCGGTCTGTTACAGCGGTCATGCGTTCCAAACTATCTCCGAACTGTTCGGTCAAGACCTTGGAACTTCTACCATTAGCGCGGAAGAACAAAGTGTAATAAACCGTCTGTGCTATCCATGCCCAGTCAAGTCGCTTGTTGCAATAGCAACCACTTTCATCGAAGCCAACAACATTTGAAGACATGATGTATTCCTTTATTTTTTCAACAATTGGCTGTGCCTTTCTTTTGGCCTCATTAACCCAATTAACCAATGAGCCTTCACTTGGAGACAGGCCGAGAACGTCATGCAAGAAACTGGCAATACGACCATAAGGAAGAAAATGTACGACGCTGAGATGCACTGCAAGTGACTTTACGCTTGCATCATATACCACATCGTTTGAACGACGCCTTGGAACTGTGCGAATGCGTTCGCCACAATTCTTGCATACCACTACGTAATGGCGTATTTCCTTAACAACAGGCTTTAGCTCTGGAATGGAAACCACTTGAGTCACATAATCGAGTATACGCTCGGCTCCTGTCAAAGAATCACCGCAATTAGTGCAATAATTGGGAATATCGTCAACAACTTCGTCTGGAGTGTCAATACAAGAAAGTTTATGCCCTTTATGACCTGTCCGGCCACCAGATTTCCTGCCACTGGGTTTGCGAAGTGTTTTCGTTCTTCTAATAACCTCATCCTTCATACGCTCCTTGCTTGGAGGGGTACTGCTGTTGCCTGAGTTCTTTTCGGGATCCTCATATTTGGACAAGCGGTCTTTCAATTCTGTGTTTTCTTCGTTTTTCTTACGAAGTTGACGATTTAATGAGTCTATGTTACGGTTCAATTTTGCAATCTCAGCATATTGCTGATTGATGGTTTCACGCATCATTCGCATTTCTTCTGCCATGTTTTGCAGCATTTTTGATATGTCCGTAACTTGCTCTTTCATAGGTATAAAGGTACGAGAAATATCTGGAATACGCAAGGATACAGGACTCATTCTTAGATGATTCCTAAGAAAAATCTGCAGAGAAATAAGACTGTATCAGTCCATTCTTACTACCGCTGAATAGTTACTATGCTTTCTAATCTTGTTAAAAAAAGATAAATTTGGTAGTATTTTAGCAAATTGTATTTGTTAAAATATTTTCTTTGTGTAAAAGACAAGGGCGAAAGGGAGAAACTTTCAGAGAAAAAAGTCTACCCATTAACTGAGATCTTGTCGGTTTCCGCTACGTTAACTAGCTAAACTTATAGCCTATGACAATAAAAGCTACATCGTCTTCTTCGTCCGTTTCACGTGTTCGTCGTACCAATGAGCAGGTTCAGGCAGCTATTCTTTCTGCCATCAGTGAAATATTATGTGAAAAAGATTTCAGTCATATAACACTAATGGATATAGCTCGCAGGGCAAAAACAGATCCAAATGTGATACTGCGCCAGTTTGGTTCACTTGAGCAGGTGCTTGACCGTTATGTTCGTTCCACTGATTACTGGATGCATGATTTGCTCGACAATGAAGACTTGAAGTTGGGACAACGGAGTGATTTGGAACGTATGTTTTCACGTATGGTCGATTTTCTTTATGACAATCAAGAAATGCAGCGAATCTTGTTGTGGGAGCTGACGGATGTAAATGATACTACGCATACGATAGCCGGAAACAGAGAGCAACATTATGCCGATGCTTATGCCGCATATGAATCCAAGTTTACTTCGGCTTCCATTCCGTTCCGGCAAATAGCTTCTCTGATGGTGGCGGGAGCCTATTATTTGGTACTCCATCGCAATACCTCCACTTTTGGAGGAGTAGATTATAGTTTACCGGAAGGTAGAGATAAACTGCGGGAAACTTTGTTTGCCTTGCTTGATTTAATGTATCGTCAGTTTGAACATCGTGAGCGAGTGGACGAAGCTGTCAGGAAGCTCCGTGAATGTGGTGTAAGTGAGCAAGTAATTAAATACTGTTTAAGTAGTCTTTAAAAAGACAGAGTCTTCAAGAGGTAAATTACGAAACTCATTTCAAGACTTAAAAAACCAAGAAACTAAAATGTTATAGAACTTAAAGTGTATAAGTTATGAAGAAGTTATTCGTTGCTATTGGCTTGTTAATCGGATATATAACCGGTCAAGCTCAGATTATGCCTGATTCTACCGTTCAGATTTGTGCCTATTGGACTCCGGGAGACAAGTATGCTTATCAGGCGGTAGAAGAAAAGTTGAAGATAGATGAAAAAGGCGATACAACCTTGGTAAACCGTGAATCGGAAGTCCGTACTTTTGAAGTATTGTCGCAAACGAAAGACAAATACCTTATCCGCTTCACTTACAGTGATTATGAAAGCATGGATGAGGAAGACCAGCTCATCAATGATGTAACCGTAAAAGCTTCGGGACCCTGTGTGGTAGAGTTTGAAACAACCGGGATGGGAGAGTTTGTCGGAGTGACCAATTTGGATGTCTTGGTTAAGCAAGGAAAGAAAGCTGTGAAGCCTGTGATGGAAGCTTTATGGGAAAGAATGGGGGAAGAAGAACGGGAGCTGTTTTCAAAGAAAGCCTTGCAAAAGCAGCTGTCGTCTGCCATGGAAAATCCCAGTCTCTTAACGGCTTATGTTTATAAAGACTTAGACCGCATGCTTTTCTTTCATGGAGCGCGTTTGGACACCACGCAGGTATACGAGGTGGAAGAACAATTCATGTTGCCTTGGGGAGACGGAAAGCCGATAGCAGGAACGACCTCTCTGTGGATTGACAGCAAGCAGACCGATGAATACAGCGCGGTTTGCCTGACCAGTACAGAAATTGAGGCGGGTGATGCCATTGCTTCTGCGATATCCTCTGTATCTCAGTTCTTCGATTTGAAGAAAGATCAGAAGGAGGCATTGGGTGACTCCATACAAGCGGGGCTGAAAGATTTAAAAGCCCGCATGGAGCAGTTCACGGGTGAGGAGGTACATCTGGAAACGGGTGTTCCGCTTAACGTGTTCATGGAGCGTACGGTTTCGGTATCTGCCGGTAATCGGAAATCGAGTGTCATTGTTCGTAATACCGTGAATCTGATAACGGAAGATGATAAAAAGCACGGCTCTTTCATTTAAAGCCAGTACTTTCTTGGAAGTACTGGAGTCCTTCCCTGAAAGTACTGGAGTCCTGCCAAGGAAGTACTGGAGTCCTGCCAAGGAAGTACTGAAAGGTGAAACTTATGGTTAAATGAAAGAGCCGTGGATAAAAAGGAACAATAAGTGATTATTGCTTGCTGAAGTGAGTGCTTTTGCGTAATTTTGCAAGCGGATAGAAATGCTCTGTCCATGACATTCGGATAAAAATAAGAAGCGTTATGCTTGTCTTGTAAATCGAAAACGTAGGAAATTTTCAAATGAGCAAGGAGGGCATAGTGGTTTCTCATGCATATGCGTGGGCTGCTATTGTTACATCTGCTCATGGGGTTTTCCTACGACCTTCGATTTAAGACGTGGCATACAGTTCCACGCTTGAACCGGATAGAATTACATATCTTTTTGATTGTCAAAACTGCATATATTCTATTTCTGTAATTTGATACCACAAAGTTCCCACGATATCATAGCCTTATTATATCAATGGCTATCATTAAATAATCATTCGTAATGCCTTCAGAAATAGAAATTCTTTTGATGACATCTAATATTTGTGTTGTTTCCATGAGTAAAGCATGATTAAAACAATGGTGACCCAAAAGGTGTAACTTCAAGGTTTGCGCAGATGAGAAAACCGCAGTGTACTGGGCGTACATAAGGATTTTTGAATCAAGCGTAACACAGAAATTACCGGCTCAGTAGAAATTTCCCTGTTTTTAAGGCGTATTTTGAAGAATGGGAGGAAAGTATATGAATCATCAATCTCAAGAAGTATTTAGCCGGAATTCGAAGCCGGTGGTCGTGATGAATTTTACAGGCGTGTACAATTATGAGTCTTTTGCCCGGAATCGTCAGTTTGTGTGGCTGGACTGCCAGCATTTGAATGGAACTGAATGCTATTGTGATGAAGAAGGCGCTTCTGCCTTGCAGCGCATGATAGCAGATTATTCTCCGCAGGGAATTCATTTTATAGATTCAGGAAATTATCATTATGTAACGAAATTTTGGACTGACAAGCTGACTACTCCATTTGCTTTACTGGTGTTTGATCATCATCCTGACATGCAGTCTCCTTTGTTTGAGCACATCTTGTCGTGTGGAAGTTGGGTAAAAGATGTGCTCGATACGAATGCGAATTGTAAAAAGGTTATTATTGCCGGTGTTTCAGACCGTTTGTTGCAGGAAGTCCCAAAGGAATATGGCGACCGTATTCATTTTTATAGTGAATCTTCTTTGGATCAGGAAGCAGGCTGGAAAGCGTTTGCCTCTGAGCATGTGAATGAACCTGTCTATATTTCTATAGATAAGGATGTGCTGGACCCTTCTTCTGCGATAACCAACTGGGATCAAGGTTCACTGACTTTATCAGAACTGGAGCAGTTGTTGGCCGTTGTGTTTCGGCAAGAGCGGGTCATAGGTATTGATATTTGTGGGGAATGTTCTTCTACCCTGAATTTATTTGAAGAGATGCGAGAGACGGAAATCGATAATCGGGCGAATGGAGAGTTATTACGCTTTTTCCGTTCGTTTGAGAAGAGATAGTCTATGTCAGAAGTTGTATATTATAAAAAAGTCCGAAACGTGTTTTGCTTCGGACTTTTTTATGGTAAAAAGGATAATTATTAGTCTAATACAGTTACCCATCCGTATGGATCAGCTTCGTCACCGTACTGGATACCACGCAGCTTGTTGTATAGTTTTTCGCTGATAGGGCCTGGTTTGCCGTCTTTTGCAATAACGTATGATTTCTGGTTTTCCAGGTCATCAATTCGGCCGATAGGGCTGATTACGGCTGCTGTACCGCAAGCTCCTGCTTCTTCGAAGGTCGTCAGTTCTTCTTCCGGAATCGGACGGCGTTCTACTTTCATTCCCATGTCTTCAGCCAGCTGCATCAGGCTGCGGTTGGTGATAGAGGGCAGGATAGAGGTAGACAGCGGAGTAACGTAGGTGTTGTTCTTGATACCAAAGAAGTTGGCTGCACCACATTCGTCGATGTATTTCTTTTCTTTTGCATCCAGATAGAATTCACTAGCATACCCTGCATCGTGTGCCATTTTATTGGCGCGGAGGCTGGCAGCGTAGTTACCACCTACTTTAAACGTACCGGTTCCAAGTGGTGCTGCACGGTCGTACTGGCGGATAATTACGTATGGGTTAGTGGCAAATCCACCTTTGAAGTACGGGCCTACCGGAGTAACGAATACTACAAACATGTATTCGCTGGCAGGATGTACACCTACTTGTGCACCTGTACCAATCAGCAGCGGACGGATGTAAAGAGAAGCACCACTTTCGTATGGAGGAATGAAGCGTTCGTTGGCCTTTACTACCTTCTTCACAGCTTCACAGAATTTTTCAGTCGGAAGTTCTGGCATCAGGATACCCCGGCAAGTGCTTTGCAGACGTTCTGCATTAGCTTCAGGACGGAAGATACGGATTTTACCATCTTTTCCGCGATAAGCTTTCAGTCCTTCGAAAGCCTCCTGTCCGTAGTGCAGACAAGTGGCAGCCATGTGAATGTTCAATGTTTCTTCTGAACAGAGTTCGAGTTCTCCCCATTTTCCGTCGCGATAGTAGCAACGTACATTGTAATCTGTCCGCATGTATCCGAAAGACAGATTCGACCAGTCTATTTCTTTCATGGTTATCTTATTTTATAAGTTTTTTGAATGTTCTTTTTAGCTACGCAAGCAAAAGTACGGTTTATATTTACAAAATCCAACATAAATGCATTCTTTTTTGACATAAATAAAGGGGATGAAAGAATACTTCCTCTTTTTGCAATAAAAATCTTTATGGTAAAGTCGTTTGTTTCTGTTCCTTAAATGTTTTTATATCCAACTCAAGAGGGAAGTGTAAAAGAGTCATTGGGGTATTTGCCTTGATTTTTTCTGCTGATATGGGTATAAAAAGAAAGATTTTCTGTAAGTTTGCATGGAATAAAACAGAGAGATAAATACTGCAAAAAGATTTTATAATTATTTGTAGGGTGTCAAAATGAACTGAAATATGTCTTTGTGTGATAAAAGTGTTATATTAGGAGAGAGAATAACTGGATGAATTTGAAACTAAAATACATACTAATTATTTTTTTGATTATTGGAATACAAGTTCGGATTCCTGCACAAGAAACGATTCTTCCTGCCATTCAGCAGCAGGAACAGATATTGAAGCGCAATCCTGAAGATATGAGAGCCTTGAAAGAATTATGTTTTCTTTATTTGCATAAGGCCGATTATCATAAAGCCATAGAATATGGGGAAAGACTGTTTAAGATAGGATATGAAAAGCAAGATTATAAGTTTGGTATTCTTTATGCACATATTGGATTGGGGCAGGCATATATTATGTTGGGAGATAGTACTGCAATAAATCATCTTGGGCAAGCTAAACTATTGGCCGAAAGTGAGAAGAATGATTCTGCTTTATGTTCTATATATAATGGAATGGGACTTTATGCCAGCAATATTCATAGGGATTACTATTCAGCATTACATTATTTTTTTGAAGGGATAGAAGCTACGCATCGATGTCAGTATCAAGAACTGGAAGCTATTTTGCTTGGTAATATTTCCAGTATCTATTATTTGAAAGATGACCCTACTGGACTTACTTATTCTTTACAGATTTATGAGTTAGGGCATCAATTAAATTCTGCTTACCTTATTTTTATAGGAGCGTTAAATGCTTCTTATATGTATTATTTGCTTCATGAATATGATAAGGCTTTACCTTATATACAAGAAGCTGAATTTATAATGAAGCAGAATGAATATTATAATCAAGGAAATGTATATGCTATTTATGGGATGATTGAGTTTGCAAAAGGCAATCGGGAGCAGGCCGTAGAATATTATAAAAAGGGATTGTCTTTAAATGATATTAATCAGACCTCCTATAAGGTATTGTTGTTGAATGAATATGCCAAAGCCCTGGCGGAAGAAGGGAGAAACAAGGAAGCTATAGATTTGCTCTTTCAGGCTTTATCGTTTACTAAGGAGGAAAATTGTGAAATTCATCGTAATAAAGTGATAACCACTTTATCGGCTTGTTATGAGAATATGGGTCAATATGTGGAGGCATTGACCTGGCAACGTAAGCTTCAGCAGGAAACTGATAGTATTTTTAATACTGATAAAGAAAAAGTCTTGAGTGAACTTCGTATTAAATATGATACGGAGCATCAGGCAAATGAGATTAAAAAGGGTAAGCTGGCTTTGCTGCAAAAGGAAAAGAAGGAGCAGGCTTTAATGGGTACTTTGGTCATTATTTTGCTGGTAGTGTTTGCTTTGTGGTATCGTTATAAACGGCAAAATCAGTTGTATACCCGTATCGTTTGTCAGCATCAGGAAGCTATTCGAAAAGAACAGCAGTTAAGAGAAGTCATTACTTCACTGCGAGCACAACAGGAGAGTGTTTCTGCATCGTCTCCAATGAGTGAAAAATACGCTGCTTCTTCACTGACAAATGAGAAGAAGAATTCATTGTTTCAGCGTCTGGAAAAGCTTATGCAGGAAGATGCGGTGTATAAAGAGAATTTTTTGACGAAGGAACGGGTGGCTGATTTATTAGGTACTAACCGGACTTATTTGTCACAAGTCATCAATGAACAAACTCAACAGAATTTTACTCAATATATCAATAATTATCGAATTAATGAAGCTATTCGCTTATTGAGTGATCCGGAAACAGATCTTCCCCTTAAGGCTGTAGCGGCAGAAGTCGGGTTTAATTCAATGAGTACGTTTTACAAAATATTCCAGAACACGGTAGGAGTTCCTCCCAAGCAATACCGTAACAAGGTAATGTCTATGCATAAGAATGCATGATACTGCCTTTTTATAACAAAATGTTGTCCTAATGTAACAATTGTCGAACTTGGATACGTCTTTATTGTTAAAGTTATATCTTTTTTTTACATTTTTGCAATGAGAGAATCGTAAAAATGTCTGAGGACATAAGTCTATAACCTCTAAAAAAGATGTAAGTATGGAAAAAAACGTATTGCACGACATTCGGCTCAAAATGGAATTTTTGCTACTGTGTGCTATGTTGGTCTTGTCTGTCTCTCCAGCTTATGCTCAGAGAAACCGTACCATTCATGGCATTGTAGTAGATGAAAACAAGGAACCACTTCCTGCAGCTCATGTCAAACAGGTGAATGATGACCCTAAAGGATCAATTGCAGCGGTCATTACGGATATACAAGGGCATTTCACTTTGACACTTCCGTATGGCACGAAGGAAATTGAGGCTTCTTATTTGGGATATACATCTCAACGCATTAAGCTGACGGCAACTAATGATTATTACATTGCTCTTCAACCTTCTACAGAACTGCTTGACGAGGTAGTAGTGACAGGTTATCAGACTATTTCAAAAGAGCGTGCCACAGGGGCATTTTCAAAAGTAGATGCCAAGAAATTGGAAACACAGCGTTTGAGCGATATGGGTTCTATGCTCGAAGGACGTGTGGCAGGATACAGTGATGGCAAGATTCGTGGAGTTACGTCCATGAATGGATTGACTACTCCGTTGTATGTGATTGACGGATTTCCTGTGGAAAAGACTACGAACGACGGTTATGGAAACTGGATTGAGAGTGTGCCCGATTTGAATATGGAAGATATAGAAAGCATCACTGTCTTAAAGGATGCTGCAGCTACTTCTATTTATGGAGCACGTGCAGCGAATGGAGTAGTGGTGATTACTACCAAACGGGCTAAGAAAGATGAACTGAATGTTTCTTTCTCGGCCACTCTTACAGTACAGCCGTACGACACGTATGCAGACAAATATCTGGCCGGGTCTTCTACTATGGTAGAGCTGGAGCGTGAATGGGCCCGACAGAATCCGCATTTGAGTGGGGATAATGTACAAAGCTATGCCCAGACGGTGCTGGATAATATGTCTTATTCTTCACTTGGCATACGGAATATCTTGAATTATTATGCGGGACACATCTCTCGTGATCAGATGGAGAGTAATCTGACGAATTTGGCTTCACAAGGTTATCGGTATTATCGGGATATAGAAAAATACGGTAAGCGTAATCCTTTTTCACAGCAATATAATCTGAATATTGGTAAAGGTACCGAAAAGAACACTTTTAATGCGTCTGTTTCTTATCGTAACAATCAGCTGGAGGATAAGTATTCAGAGAATAGAACCATTGGCATCAATTTGCAGAATTCTACGAAGATGACTTCCTGGCTTACCTTGGATGTAGGTACATATTTGAACTATGGGAAAGGTACTACGCAGTCATTTAACCTTTTCTCACCAGGATATACTTATATGCCGTACAACGGGCTGGTAAATGGTGACGGTACGTATTACACCAATACAGAAGAGGAGCGTTATAGCTTGTACAATTTGAATTTGCTGCATAACAACGGATTGTACAATCTGGATATTACTCCTTTGGATGAAATAAAGATGAACCAGACTAAGAACCGTGATTTCAGTAACCGAACATTTGCTCGTTTGACATTCAAATTTACCGACTGGCTGAAGTATACAGCTTCTTTTCAGTATGAATATGCGGAATATAAGACTGAACAACTGAAAAGCAAGGACTCTTACGAAGTACGTAATAAAGTGAATACATTCTCTACTTCCAATAATGATGGGACATCCACTTTTGCCTTGCCGTATGGAAATATCTTTTTCACTTCTTCCAATACGACACATGCATATAATTTCCGTCAGCAGTTGGATTTCAATAAAACATTTGCGGATGTACATGATGTAACTATGATTTTAGGTACTGAAACACGGGAAAATAAGCTGGAATATAATGATCGTACGCTTTATAATTATGACCCTCAGTTGCTTACGTATAGCTTGATTGATGCGGGAGCGTTGAGTAATTTCCGTGGACAATGGGGATATGCATCATTCGGACAGCAGAATTTTGCTTATATCCGTGAACTGATTAACCGCTATGTGTCTGTGTATAGTAACGCAGCTTATACATACGATGGAAAATATATGGTAAGCGGTAGTATTCGCTGGGATAAAACCAATCTGTTTTCTACAGGTTCCAAATATCAGAAACGTCCTATTTGGTCAGTAGGAGCTGGATGGAATGTGGATCGGGAAAAGTTTTTCCATGTATCGTGGGTAAATATGCTGAAACTGCGTGCAAGCTATGGTATTGGAGGTAATATTGCTAAGAACTCTGCTCCTTATATGATTGCTTACTACAGCAACAATAATCAGGTAGGAGGTATCCAGGGAACTATTTCAAGTCGTCCAAATCCGAACTTGCGTTGGGAAAAGACCACTACATTGAATGTGGGAGTGGATTTTGCCTTGTTGGGAAATCGATTGAATGGTTCTATTGAATATTATAACAAACGAGGTACAGACTTGCTGGCTAACACGAACGGAGTTCCTACAGAAGGATGGGGATATAGCACCTACTCTATAAACAATGGGAAAATGACGAATCAGGGATTTGAATTGACCTTGTCAGGAGATGTAATTCGGAATAACGACTGGAATTGGAATATCAGCGGTGTGCTGGGCTACAATAAGAATAAGGTAACTTATATTAATGTAGAAGCTCCTGTGTCGTATTTGGTAATTGATTATCCGACGGCTTATCCTCGTGTGGGAAATCCGTACAATGCGATTTACGGATACCAGTGGGCCGGACTGAGTGAAACGGGAACTCCTCAGGTGTACGATGCCAAAGGAAATCTATACACCGATATGACTCCTCCTGAGATTGAAGATTTGGTTTATTTGGGAACTACCGTACCGGTTTACAATGGTTCTATTAATACGAATTTGCGTTGGAAGAACTGGGAACTGGCTGCTCAGTTCTTGTTTGAAGGAGGACATAAGATGCGTAATACCAATGTAGCTTTTATCTCTTCTGGTATGGGAGTAGTGAGTAAAGACATTGAGAATCGTTGGCGTGAACCGGGCGATGAGGCTTACACAGATGTGCCGCGCTATATTTCATCTGAGAGTGAATTGTACAACTATAACTACCAAAGCATGTATGCCAATTCGTCCATTAACGTGATTGATGCTACTAACTGGCGTCTAAGAAATTTGTCATTGACATACCGTATACCTGCCAGTGTGTGTCATAAACTATATTTGAAGAATGCACGTATCATGCTGGGTATGGAAAATGTATTTATGGTAGCCAAGAGCAGTAATGCCAAGTATTTGCTTGGTGGATATACGAAACCTAATTATCTGTGTGGCGTTTATCTGAATTTTTAACCTCGATTTTTGTAATATGAAACTTATGAATCTGTCTCTTATACACATCTCCGAGCCCACGAGACTACGCTGCAT
>ENA-OXJK01000565-OXJK01000565.1-human-gut-metagenome-genome-assembly--contig:-NODE-565-length-14829-cov-6.97347_pt1 | contig 14829 bp, 10 predicted proteins | sample MGYA00249823_ERZ652372 | MGnify/ENA primary metagenome ERZ652372 (study PRJEB26925, sample SAMN05826969) | human gut metagenome | biome: ENVO:2100002; feature: ENVO:00000062; material: ENVO:00002003...
GGGCTCGGAGATGTGTATAAGAGACAGGTCCAAGCCGCGGAGCATGCGCATCACGGTCGACGGGACACTGCGCCCGGGCGTCGAAGCCAAGGATGTCGTGCTCTACATCATCTCGCAGCTCACCGCTTCGGGCGGCACGGGCTACTTCATCGAGTTCGCCGGCGAAGCGATCCGTTCGCTCTCGATGGAGGGGCGCATGACCGTTTGCAACATGAGCATCGAGTGCGGGGCACGGGGCGGCATGATCGCCCCCGACCGGACGACGTTCGACTACCTGCGCGGGCGCGAACGTGCGCCGCAGGGAGCGGCGTTCGACCAGGCCGTCGCCCGCTGGGAAGCGCTTTACAGCGATGCCGACGCCGTATTCGACAAGGAGTATCGGTTCGATGCCGCCGACATCGCCCCGATGATTACCTACGGCACCAACCCCGGCATGGGCATGGCCGTCGATGCGCAGATCCCGGCCGAGGCCGACCCCAAGGCATTGGAGTACATGGGATTCAAAGCCGGGGAAAAGCTGCTCGGCAAACCTGTCGACTATGTCTTCGTGGGCAGCTGCACCAACGGCCGCATCGAAGACCTGCGGCGCTTCGCCAAGCTGATCGAAGGCCGGCGCAAGGCCGAGGGCGTGACGGCATGGATCGTCCCCGGTTCGAAAGGCGTCGAAGCCGCCGCACGGGCCGAAGGGCTCGACAAAGTGCTCGCCGCCGCCGGGTTCGAGCTCCGGCAGCCGGGCTGCTCAGCGTGCCTGGCGATGAACGCCGACAAGATCCCGGCAGGCAAATACAGCGTTTCGACCTCGAACCGCAACTTCGAAGGGCGCCAGGGGCCCGGTGCGCGTACCATGCTCGCAGGCATTGCGGTAGCCGCCGCAGCCGCGGTATGCGGCAGGATCGAGGATCCGCGCAAGGTGTTTGAAATGTAAAATTTTTTAACTTCGGTTTGGATCGGCCGGTCGTTGCCGCCGCCTTCGGCGTCGTTTATAATTCCGGCCCACCCCCAAACCCCCGCCTCAGGCAGGGGCTTACATGCCGCTTTGCGGCAAAATGGCCGTTGCCGAATGCCGGAAAAAACAAAACCAATATGTCCATACCCAAATTCGAAACCTTCACCTCGGGGGCCGTGCCCGTGAGCACGGAGAACATAGATACCGACCAGATCATCCCGGCACGTTTCCTGAAAGCCACCCAGCGCAAAGGCTTCGGCGACAACCTCTTCCGCGACTGGCGCTACGACGCCCGGGGGCAGCGGATCGCCTCGTTCCCGCTCAACGACAGCCGTTATGGGGGCAAAATCCTCGTCGCAGGCCGCAACTTCGGCTGCGGCAGTTCGCGCGAGCACGCCGCATGGGCGATCGCCGACTACGGGTTCCGCGTCGTGGTGTCGAGCTTCTTCGCCGACATCTTCCGCAACAATGCCCTCAACAACGGGCTGCTGCCGATCACGGTAAGCGGAGAGTTCCTCGCGGCGGTCTTCGCGGCGATCTACGGCGACCCTGCGACGCAATTCACCGTAGACCTGGACAACCAAACGCTGACGATCTGCGCCACGGGCCGCAGCGAGCGCTTCGAGATCGACGCATACAAGAAGCGGTGCCTGCTGAACGGCTACGACGACGTGGACTACCTGCGCAGCATCGCGCCCCAGATCGAAGCGTTCGAACAGGCGCATAAATAGCAGCGCGATGTATCCCCGCGTAGAGATAATGGATACCACGCTGCGCGACGGCGAGCAGACGTCGGGGGTTTCGTTCAACGCCCGCGAAAAACTCTCCATCGCCCGGCTGTTGCTGGAAGAACTGCGTGTGAGCCGCATCGAGATAGCCTCGGCGCGGGTTTCGCAGGGCGAGCAGGAGGCCGTGCGCCGCATCGCCGAATGGGCTGCCGCGAAGGGTTATACCGACCGCATCGAGGCGTTGGGATTCATCGACGGCGGCGTGTCGCTCGACTGGCTCGGCCAGGCCGGGTGTCGCGTGGTGAACCTGCTGGCGAAGGGGTCGCTCAAACACTGCCGCGAACAGTTGCGCCGCACCCCGCAGGAGCACCTCTGCGACATCCGCGCCACGATCGGCGGGGCCATCGCGCGGGGCATGAAGGTGAACGTCTACCTCGAAGACTGGTCGAACGGTATGCTGCATTCGCCCGGGTACGTCTACACGATACTCGACGGGCTGGCCGACGCCCCCGTGCAGCGCTTCATGTGCCCCGACACGCTGGGCATCCTCGACCCCTATGCCACCGAACGGTTTTGCCGCGACATGGTGACACGCTATCCGCAGCTTAGGTTCGACTTCCATGCCCATAACGATTACGACCTGGCCGTGGCCAACACCGCAGCTGCGGTCAAAGCCGGGTTCCACGGGGTTCACGTAACCATAAACGGGCTGGGCGAACGCGCAGGAAACGCACCCCTGTCAAGCACGGTGGCCGTGCTGCACGACCGGCTGCACTGCCTCACGGGCATCGACGAAACGAAGATCAACCACGTCAGCCGCATGGTCGAGACCTACACGGGCATCCGTATCCCGGGCAACCGCCCGATCGTCGGCGAGAACGTCTTTACGCAGTGTGCCGGCATCCATGCCGACGGCGACAACAAGAACAACCTCTATTTCAACGAGCTGCTGCCCGAACGCTTCGGGCGCGTACGCGAATACGCCCTGGGCAAGACCTCGGGCAAGGCCAACATCCTGAAGAACCTCGAAGCGCTGGGCATCGAGCTCGACGAAGCCTCGATGCGCAAGGTAACCGAACGGGTGGTCGAGCTGAGCGACAAGAAGGAGCTGGTGACGGCCGAAGACCTGCCCTACATCATCGCCGACGTACTGCGCTACGACCAGGTAGAAAACCCCGTGCGGATACTCAATTACAGCCTGTCGCTGGCACAGGGGCTGCATCCGGCCGCTACGCTCAAGATCGAGATCAACGGCTGCGAATACGAGCAGACCTCGGCCGGCGACGGCCAGTACGACGCCTTCATGCGGGCGCTCAGGCAGATCTACAAGCACCAGCTCGGCCGCGAGTTCCCGATGCTGCGCAACTACACCGTCTCGATCCCGCCCGGCGGACGAACCGATGCCTTCGTGCAGACGATCATCACGTGGGAGACGGGCGGCAAGGAGTTCAAGACCCGCGGGCTGGATGCCGACCAGACCGAAGCCGCCATCAAGGCGACGATCAAAATGCTGAACATAATAGAACCAACATACAACGACCATGGATGTTAACATAGCCCTTTTAGCCGGCGACGGCATCGGCCCCGAGATCATTGCCGAGGCCACGAAAGTACTCGACCGCGTGGCGGCGAAATTCGGACACCGATTCGACTACCGCGAGGCGTTAGTGGGCGCCTGCGCCATCGACGCCACGGGCGACCCCTATCCCGACCAGACGCACGCCATCTGCCAGGCTGCCGACGCCGTATTGTTCGGTGCCATCGGCGACCCCAAGTACGACAACGACCCCAAGGCCCCGGTACGTCCCGAGCAGGGACTGCTGCGCATGCGCAAATCGCTGGGACTGTTCGCCAACCTGCGCCCCATCGCATTGTTCGACACGCTGGCCGACCGCTCGCCGCTCAAGGCAGAGGTGGTGCGCGGCACCGATTTCATCTGCGTACGCGAGCTGACGAGCGGCATCTATTTCGGCCGACCGCAGGGGCGCAACGAAGCCGGGACGGAGGCTTTCGACACCTGCACCTACACGCGCACGGAGATCGAACGTGTGCTGGACGTCGCATTCCGGCTCGCCATGAGCCGCCGGCGGCGCCTGACGGTCGTGGACAAGGCCAACGTGCTCGAAACCTCGCGCCTGTGGCGGGAGGTCGCGCAGGATATGGCGCCCCGGTACCCCGGGGTGGAGCTGGAATTCATGTTCGTGGACAACGCCGCGATGCAGATCGTACGCCAGCCGACCCATTTCGACGTGATCGTCACCGAGAACATGTTCGGCGACATCCTCACCGATGAGGCCAGCGTCATCAGCGGCTCGCTCGGCATGCTCCCCTCGGCGAGCGTCGGGTCGGAAGTGGCGCTCTTCGAGCCGATCCACGGATCCTATCCGCAGGCTGCCGGGAAGAACATCGCCAACCCGATGGCCACAATCCTCTCGGCCGCCATGCTGCTCGAACACCTGGGGCTCGACACGGAGGGCAGCGCCGTGCGGGCCGCCGTAGACCGGGCACTCACCGAAGGCGTCGTCACCGAAGACCTCGCCGCACAGGGCGAACGCCGCTACTCGACCTCCGAGGTCGGGGACTTCATCGCCGCGCATATTTAGGCATACCCCGCTCCGGGGGCTCCTATCCGCAAAAAAGGGGTTGCAACCTTTGCGGTTGCAACCCCTTTTTCCATGCAGGCCACGAGGCGCGTCCCGCCCGGACAGTAACGCCCCCACGGCCCGGCAGCCGGTTCATATCCCGGCCACGAATTGCTCGAGTGCCCCCAGGTCGGCCGCCATAGGCTCCGAAACCCGGGGCAGGCAGGCGAGTTGGGCCAACCGCGGAGGCAGCGGAACCGCAGCCCCCGTGACGGGGGAGATGACCTCCCCGAATTTGGCGGGATGCGCCGTAGAGAGGTAAAAACCCGGTTTTCCGCACGCTACGGAAGCGGCATATCCGATGGCACTGTGCGGGTCGGAAAGGTATCCGTAATTGCGGTGCAGCCCGTCAATCGTGCGGCGGATCATGGCATCGTCGCAGCGGAATCCCTCCAGTTCATCACGCAGGGCATCCGGCTCACCGCCGCAGAGCCACAGCATACGTTCGAAATTGCTCGGCGCCCCGACGTCCATCGCATTGGCCGGTGTCCGCACCGACGGCCTCGGACGGTACTCGCCGCTGCGCAGGAATTCGGGCACCACGTCGTTACGGTTCGAAGCCGCGACGAATCCGCCGAGGGGGAGCCCCATGCGGCGGGCGAGCATCCCGGCCGAGAGGTTTCCGTAGTTACCGCTCGGCACCACGACCACAGGCCGCCCGCCGCCCGTCTGCTGCCGCCACAGGCAATAGCCGTAGAAATAATAGAATGCCTGCGGTATCCAGCGCAGCAGGTTGATCGAATTGGCAGACGACACGCGGTGCCCCGCACGGAATTTTGCGTCGGCAAACAGTTCCTTGACCAACCGCTGGCAGTCGTCGAACGTCCCGGCCACACGCAGCGGGTGGATATTGCCGCCGAGCGTGGTCATCTGGCACTCCTGCAGCCGGCTGATCTTCCCTTCGGGATAGAGCAGCACCACCTCGACGCCCGGCACGCCGTAAAACCCGTGCGCCACGGCGCTGCCCGTGTCGCCCGACGTAGCCGTCAGGATCACCAGTTTTTCGCCGGCATCGTCCAGCAAGCCGACCATCCGCCCCATGAAGCCCGCCCCGTAGTCCTTGAATGCGAACGTCGGGCCGTGGAACAGCTCCAGCGTATAGCGACTGCCGACCCGGCGGAGCGGCAGCGGAAAGTCGTAGATCCGCTCCATCTCCCGCCGCAGGAGCCCGGGGTCGATGTCGTCACCGAAAAAAAGTTCCGCCAGGTATCCGGCCAGCGCGGCATAGGACTCCCCGGCCAGCCGCTCCGCAACGGCCATATCGGCCTGCGGGATACGTTCCGGGACGAACAACCCGCCGTCGGGTGCCAGCCCCGCCTGCACGGCCTCGCGAAGCGAAAAGGCGTGTGCGCATGTTTTGTCTTTCGTGCTGTAATATTTCATCTGTTTGTCGTTTTATACTATTCCACAATCCTTGCCCCGCAGTTCGACACGCGGCCCGCATATATTTTGCAGCCGATACCGGGGCGGGCGAAATGCGCCTGCATCCGCTGCGCGACCCGCTGCGCGACGGCCTCATCGGCAGCCAGGGCGAAGATCGAAGGCCCCGACCCGGCAATGTTCATCGCCAGGGCGCCTTCGGCGAGCACCCCTTCTTTCAGCACATCGTAACCCGGAATGAACCCCTTGCGGTAAGGCTCCGCCACCACGTCGTGCATCGACCGGCCGATCAGCGCCACGTCGCCCAGGGCGAACCCGGCCACCAGCCCGCCGACATTGCCCCACTGCGTCACGGCATCGTGCAGGGGTACCTCGCGGGGAAGCACTTCGCGCGCCTCCTTGGTACTGACCACGATGTCGGGATGCACCACGGCATAGAAAAAGCCCTCGGGGACAGGCAGGCGCACGATGTCCAGCGGTTCGTACCCCCGGATCAGCACCACGCCGCCCAGCACGGCAGGGCCCACGTTGTCGGCATGGGACGTACCGCCGATGAGCGCCTCGCCCATCATCGCAAATTCCACGAGCCGCTCCCCTGAAAAGGGACGTCCCAACAGTTCGTTCACGCCCCAAACCGCTGCGGCCGACGAAGCCGCACTCGATCCGATGCCGCTGCCGGGAGCGATCTTTTCGAGGATCGTAACCTCGACCCGCACGGGTTTTTCGTATGCCCCGAGCAGTGCCATCACCGCCGGGGTAATCACGTTGTCCTCGTTTTTGGCGGGAAGTTCCTTCCCGCTGCGGTTGCGGATAACGAGCTCCCCGGCACCTTCTTCGATGCCGACCTCCAACAGGTCGCCCACGCCGTCGAGCGTCAGCCCCATCACATCGAAGCCGCAACCCAGGTTCGCCACCGTTCCCGGGGCGAAAACTTTGATATATCGCATGATAAAAATCTCCTTTTGAATGAAACTACCTTTGATCGAACCGGGCTTTCCGTTCCGGCAGCCTTGGCCGGAAAATGCATAACGGGTATGCTCGTGACGGAAAAATAACAACTACACCCCCACAGGGGTTGTCGTAGTGGTAGTAGCGGAGATAAGGACGGTGAAAGAAACGGCGCACGCCACCGGGCTGCAGGCTACCCCGCATCCCCCGGTCATCGTATGGTTCCGTTTCATATCCATCGGGGACAAATATAAAACAAAAAAATTTAATCTCCAAATCTGGGTAACAAATCGTAAGCCGTCCTAAAAAGCACCGGCGGCCGCTTTATATATATAGGAGCATTCCGGAAAGGCTGAAAACATCGGCTTTGACGACAAACCGTAAGATATTAGGGGTTTCCGGAAGGCCTGCTTTCCTCCGAATCGGGCTAAAAACGGTTAAAAGGCCAAAAAATACGGTTTTAAACTGTAAGTTGAAAGGCATCTATCCGGATCGTCATAAAGCGCAAGAGGGGATATAGGTTCCGGATTATCACATTATTAAATTTTTTGCAAAATTATTTTGACGAAACGATTTTATATCCCTATCTTTGAAACGGAACAAACACGCAAATTCCGGCCATGAACGCCCAGAACCATTCGAATAATAACGTCATTAATCTGCTGCTCGTCGTCTTTGGCAAGATAACGGGAGAAAGGTGATGTGTATATCCGAAAGATGATAAAAAGGCCTTTCTCCCGATGGAGAAAGGTTTTTTATTATCCGGGCAGATGGCAAAGGCGCAATACGCAGAAAACAAGAAAAAGATGAAACACCCACTCAGAAGTGCCGTCACGACGACGGGCCGGCGTATGGCCGGAGCCAGGAGCCTGTGGCGTGCCAACGGCATGCGCGAAGAGCAGTTCGGCCGCCCGGTCATCGGCATCGCCAACTCGTTCACCCAGCTGGTTCCGGGACACGTGCACCTGCACGAGATCGGACAATACGTCAAGCAGCGGATCGAAGCGCTCGGCTGTTTCGCCGCGGAATTCAACACCATCGCCATCGACGACGGCATCGCCATGGGGCACGACGGCATGCTCTATTCGCTGCCCTCGCGCGAGATCATTGCCGACAGCGTCGAATATATGGCCAATGCCCACAAGGTCGACGCACTGGTCTGCATCTCGAACTGCGACAAGATCACCCCGGGCATGCTGATGGCCGCCATGCGGCTCGACATCCCGACCGTCTTCATATCGGGCGGGCCGATGGAGGCGGGGCGCCTCGGCGAGCGGGCGCTCGACCTGATCGACGCCATGGTAATGGCTGCCGACGAAAATTGCAGCGACGAACAGGTGGCGCGCGTCGAACGCGCCGCATGCCCCGGCTGCGGTTCGTGCTCGGGGATGTTCACCGCCAACTCGATGAACTGCCTGACCGAAGCGCTCGGGCTCTCGCTCCCGGGCAACGGCACCGTCGTGGCCACGCATGTCAACCGCCGCCGCCTGTTCGAAGAGGCCGCAGCGCTGATCGTCCGCAATGCCGAACGCTATTACTTCGAGGGCGACGACTCGGTGCTCCCGCGCTCGGTGGCCACGAAGGCAGCCTTCGAGAATGCCATGTCGCTCGACATCGCCATGGGCGGCTCGACCAACACGGTGCTGCACCTGCTGGCCGTAGCCCACGAGGCCGGGGTGGATTTCACGATGCAGGATATCGACCGCCTTTCGCGCCGGGTGCCCGTGCTGTGCAAGGTCGCCCCCAACTCGCATTACCATATCCAGGATGTCAACCGTGCGGGCGGCATCCTCTCGATCCTGGGCGAACTCACCCGCGGCGGATTGCTCGACACCTCGGCCGGGAGGATCGACGGGCGCACGCTCGGCCAGGCCATCGCGGCCTTCGACCTGCGGAGCGAAACGGCGAGCAGCGAAGCCAAACAGCGCTACTTGAGCGCCCCTGGCGGCCTTTACAGCCGGGAACTGGGCACACAACGGACTTATTACGACACACCGGACACCGACCGCACGGCAGGCTGCATCCGCGACATGGAACACGCCTACTTCCGCGACGGCGGGCTGGCCGTACTGACGGGTAACATCGCCCGCCGGGGCTGCATCGTCAAGACAGCCGGCGTCGACACGTCGCTGTTCGTCTTCCGCGGGCGCGCCCGCGTCTACGAATCGCAGGAACAGGCCATCGGCGGCATCCTCGGCGGCGAGGTGCAGGCCGGCGACGTGGTCGTCATCCGTTATGAAGGCCCCAAGGGCGGCCCCGGCATGCAGGAGATGCTCTACCCCACGTCGTACCTCAAATCCAGACACCTCGACAAAGCCTGCGCGCTGATTACCGACGGCCGCTTCTCGGGCGGAACGTCGGGGTTGTCGATCGGTCACGTCTCGCCCGAAGCGGCTTCGGGCGGGGAGATCGCCGTCATCCGCACGGGCGACGAGATCGAGATCGACATCCCGCGGCGCTCGATCCGCCTCATGGCCGGCGACGACGAAATCGCCGCGCGCATGGCCGCACAGCAGCATTTCCGCCCCGCGGCACGCGACCGCCGCATACCCGCGTCGCTAAGGGCCTATGCCAAGCTGGTCAGCTCGGCCGACAAAGGGGCCGTACGCATCGTCGAAGAAGAATAAAACCGGACAACACCATGAATACGAACACGACAACCAGAACCGAAGGACAACAGCCCGGCCCTTGTATCACAGGGTCGCAGGCCCTGCTCGAATCGTTCCTGCGCGAGGGTGTGGACACGCTTTTCGGGTATCCCGGAGGAGCCATCATCCCCGTTTACGATGCGCTTTTCGACTACCGCGACCGGCTGCGCCACATCCTTGTCCGCCATGAACAGGGCGCCGTACATGCCGCACAGGGCTACGCCCGCGTCAGCGGCCGCGTAGGGGTTTGCCTCGTCACCTCGGGCCCGGGGGCCACGAACACCGTGACCGGACTGGCCGACGCACTGATGGACTCCACGCCGCTGGTACTGGTGACCGGGCAGGTGGGTTCGTCGTTGCTGGGTACCGACGCCTTCCAGGAAACCAACTTCGTGGGCATCACGCAGGCCGTAACCAAATGGAACTGCCAGGTCAAGCGTACCGAAGACATTCCCGGGGCGATTGCCAAGGCGTTCTATATCGCCCGTTCGGGGCGTCCGGGCCCTGTGGTGGTGGACATCACCAAGGACGCCCAGTGCGGGACGGCCCCGTTCCGCTACGAAAGGCTGACGTCCATCCGCAGCTACGTCCCCGCACCCGCGCCCGCCGCGGAGTGCATCGCCGAGGCGGTACGGCTGATCGACGCCGCACAACGGCCGCTGCTGATGGCGGGACAGGGCGTGATGCTCGGAAACGCCGAGCAAGAATTGCAGGCCTTCCTCGCAAAGAGCGGCATACCGGTCGCCTCGACCCTGCTGGGGCTGTCGGCCGTGCCGACCTCCTCGCCGCAGTATGTCGGTATGCTGGGCATGCACGGCAACTACGGCCCCAACATCCGCAACCAGGAGTGCGACCTGCTCATCGCCGTGGGGATGCGTTTCGACGACCGCGTGACGGGCAACCCGAAATGTTTCGGGGCGAACGCCAAGGTCATCCACCTGGAGATCGACCCCGCCGAAATCGACAAGATCGTACACGCCGACGTGGCCGTCATCGGCGATGTGAAACAAACGCTCCCGCTGCTCACCCAAAGGATCCGCTCCGCCGGGCACAAGGCCTGGATCGAAGGGTTCCGCGCCTGCGACAAAGTCGAATACGAAGCGGTCGTCCGCAAGGCGATCCGCCCGGAAGGCGGCCGCATCCGCATGGGCGAGGTCGTAGACACCGTAGCGCATGCCTACGACAACGACGCGGTGCTGGTGACCGACGTCGGGCAGCAGCAGATGTTCGCGGCGCGCTATTTCGGGTTCCGCCGCAGCCGCAGCCTGGTAACTTCGGGCGGCCTGGGCACGATGGGCTTCGGGCTTCCGGCCGCCATCGGCGCCAAGCTGGGCGCCCCCGACCGCGAGGTCTGCCTCTTCGCCGGCGACGGCGGGCTGCAGATGACCATCCAGGAGCTGGGGACGATCTTCCAGTCGCAGGTCGCCGTTAAGATCGTATTGCTCAACAACTCCTATCTGGGCATGGTACGGCAGTGGCAGGAACTCTTCTACGACCGACGCTACTCGTTCACCGAACTGGCGAACCCCGACTTCGGGCTGATTGCCCGCGGCAACGGCATCGCCTACCGCTGCGTGGAGCGGCGCGAGGAGCTGGCCGGTGCGGTGGCCGGGATGAAAGCCTGCAAAGGCGCCTACCTGTTGGAGGTGCGCGTCGAAAGCGAAGAAAACGTATTCCCGATGGTGCCGGCCGGCGCCCCCGTGTCGGCGATCCGGCTCGAATAAACCGAACGAGGTATGGAACAAGAGTATATCATCACCGTATTTTCGGAGAACAAGGTCGGGCTGCTGAGCCAGATCACGACGGTCTTCACGTGCCGCAACGTCAACATCGAAAGCCTGACGACTTCCGAGTCGGCGCTCACGGGCATCCATAAATTCACGATCGTCGTCCGCACCGGCCCCGACCGGGTCGAGAAGCTCGCGCGGCAGGTCGAGAAGAAGATCGACGTGCTCAAGGTCTTCGTCTACACCTCGGACGAAGTCGTGCAGCAGGAGATCGCCCTTTATAAAGTCACGCGCAGCCGCAACGTCGAGAAACTCGTACGCGAGCACAATGTCCGCATTCTGGAGATCGACGACGACTACATCGTCGTCGAGAAAACCGGCCATAAGGCCGAGACGCAGGCGTTGTTTCGCCTGCTGCAACCCTTCGGCGTGCAGCAGTTCGTGCGCAGCGGCACGGTGGCCATCATCAAATCGCGGCGCGAGCTGCTCAACGAATACCTCGAAGAACTCGAGAGGAACAGACAAAGAACGGATTCATTTTAACTTTTAAAACTCATACAACTATGGCACAGATCAATTTCGGCGGAGTAGAAGAAAAGGTCGTTACCCGCGAAGAGTTTCCCCTGGAAAAAGCACGCGAAGTCCTCAGGGACGAAACCATCGCCGTAATCGGCTACGGCGTACAGGGGCCGGGGCAGTCGCTCAACCTCAAGGACAACGGGTTCAACGTAATCGTCGGACAGCGCGAAGGCTCGAAAAGCTGGGACAAGGCCGTCGCCGACGGCTGGGTACCGGGCAAGACGCTCTTCGGGATCGAAGAGGCCGCCCGGCGCGCAACGATCATCCAGTACCTGCTCTCCGACGCCGGGCAGATCGCCGTATGGCCGACGATCGAGAAATACCTCGCGCCGGGCAAGGCGCTCTACTTCTCGCACGGCTTCGGCATCACCTACAAGGAGCGCACGGGCATCGTGCCGCCGGCCGACGTAGACGTGATCCTGGTCGCCCCGAAAGGCTCGGGAACTTCGCTGCGCCGCATGTTCCTCGAAGGGCGCGGCCTGAATTCGAGCTACGCCGTATTCCAGGACGCCACGGGGCGCGCATTCGAACGCGTGGTGGCGCTGGGCATCGGCGTAGGTTCGGGCTACCTGTTCGAAACCGACTTCAAGCGGGAGGTTTACTCCGACCTGACGGGCGAGCGCGGCACGCTGATGGGTGCCATCCAGGGTATTTTCGCGGCCCAGTACGACACGCTGCGCGCCCACGGGCACACCCCTTCGGAGGCTTTCAACGAAACGGTCGAGGAGCTGACCCAGTCGCTCATGCCGTTGGTGGCCGAGAACGGCATGGACTGGATGTACGCCAACTGCTCGACCACGGCACAACGCGGTGCGTTGGACTGGTGGAAACGCTTCCGCGATGCCACCAAACCCGTCTTCGAAGAGCTTTACGGCGAAGTAGCCGCCGGCAACGAGGCGCAGCGCTCGATCGACCTGAACAGCAAACCCGACTACCGCGAGAAACTCAACGAAGAGCTGCGCGAGATGCGTGAAAGCGAGATGTGGCAGACAGGCGCCGTGGTGCGCAAGCTCCGCCCGGAAAACAACTGATTCCCCGGGAGGCCTTGCAATTTTTCAGATTGTTTCGCGCTCCGGCGGGTCGTATCCGCCGCCTCCGGCACCGCTTGTAAATCCGGCCTTCCCCGAGCCCCCGCCCCGGCGGGGACTTGAGAGGCGGCGACGCGGCGGGATTCCCGCAGCGGGACACAGGCGGCCGGCAATTAACAGTTTTGTAACGTAATACAACAACAATCAATCTATGTGTGGTTTCGTAGGACTATTTGACATCCGCCGGAAATCGGATGCGCTGCGTGGGCAGGTACTGAAAATGTCGAAGCAGATACGGCACCGGGGCCCCGACTGGTCGGGTGTCTACTGCGGCGAGCGGGCGATCCTTTCGCACGAGCGGCTTTCTATCGTCGACCCCCAGTCGGGCGGTCAACCCCTGTTCAGCTGCGACGGGAAACAGGTGCTGGCCGTGAACGGCGAGATATACAACCATCAGGAGATCCGCGCCGAGCTGGCCGGAGAATACGATTTTCGGACAGGCTCCGACTGCGAGGTGATCCTGCCTCTCTACCGCAAGCTGGGCGTCGGGCTGCTGGAAAAGATCAGCGGCATCTTCGCCTTCGCGCTGTACGACATCGAAAAGGACGAATACCTGATCGCCCGCGACCCGGTCGGCGTCATCCCGCTCTACATCGGCTGGGACCGCGACGAGCAATTCTACGTCGCATCGGAGCAGAAAGCCCTCGAAGGGGTATGCAGCACCATCCGACCGTTCCTGCCCGGGCACTACTGGTCGAGCCGCGAGGGGAAAATGGTGCGCTGGTACAAGCGCGACTGGTTCGAGTACGACGCCGTGAAGGACAACGGCGCCGACATACCGACGCTGCGCGAGGCGCTGGAATCGGCCGTCAAGCGGCAGCTCATGTCAGACGTACCCTACGGCGTACTGCTGTCGGGCGGCCTCGACTCGTCGATCATCTCGGCCGTCGCCAAGAAATACGCCGACCGGCGCGTCGAATCGAACGACCGCGACCGGGCCTGGTGGCCACAGTTACACTCGTTCGCCATCGGGCTGAAAGGGGCGCCCGACCTGGCGGCGGCACGCAAGGTCGCCGACCATATCGGCACCGTACACCACGAAATCAACTACACCGTACAGGAGGGGCTGGATGCCGTGCGCGACGTGATCTATTATATCGAGACCTACGACGTGACGACCGTACGCGCCTCGACGCCGATGTACCTGCTGGCGCGCGTCATCAAGTCGATGGGCATCAAGATGGTGCTCTCGGGCGAGGGTGCCGACGAGGTTTTCGGCGGCTACCTCTATTTCCACAAGGCGCCCGACGCCCGTGCCTTCCACGAGGAGACCGTGCGCAAGATCGGCAAACTGCACCTCTACGACTGCCTGCGCGCCAACAAGTCGCTCTCGGCATGGGGTGTCGAGGGGCGCGTGCCGTTCCTCGACAAGGAGTTCCTCGACGTAGCGATGCGCATCAACCCGGCGGCGAAAATGGCCAAGGACGGGCATATCGAAAAATGGATCCTGCGCAAGGCGTTCGAGGACATGCTCCCCTCCGAGATCGTATGGCGTCAGAAAGAACAGTTCTCCGACGGCGTAGGCTACAACTGGATCGACACGCTCAAGCAGCTGACCGCAGAGGCGGTCTCCGACCGCGAGATGGAACACGCTGCGGAGCGTTTCCCGATCAACCCGCCCCGCAACAAGGAGGAGTACTATTACCGTACGATCTTCGAGGAACACTTCCCGTCGCATACGGCAGCGCAGTGCGTACCGTCGGTACCGTCGGTAGCGTGCAGCACCGCCGAAGCGCTGGCCTGGGACAAGGCGTTCCGCGACATGAACGAACCGTCGGGGCGCGCCGTGCTGGGCGTACACAACACCGACCTGACACACAACACCCACCGACCCGAAACCGACTGAACCCGGTAAGGCCCCTGCTTCGGCAGGGGCCTTCCTTTATCGGATCGGAATTCATAAACGGCATCGCCCCGGCCACAGATGCCTGTGGCCGGAGCGATTTCTTGCGCCCTGAGTGGCCGGACAGCCCCGCGCCCGGCCTCAGCGCCGCGGCTTCTTCGCGTCGGGTTTGCGGCGAGAGCGGCGGACGGCAGGAGCTACGGGTTTTCGCGCAGGGACACGTTTTACGGCGGGCTTCCCGTCCCCGGATCCCGCCCCGGATGCTTCGGAAACTTCCGCAGCCGGGATATTCCCTGCGGC
>ENA-OXJK01000654-OXJK01000654.1-human-gut-metagenome-genome-assembly--contig:-NODE-654-length-13135-cov-6.33777_pt1 | contig 13135 bp, 7 predicted proteins | sample MGYA00249823_ERZ652372 | MGnify/ENA primary metagenome ERZ652372 (study PRJEB26925, sample SAMN05826969) | human gut metagenome | biome: ENVO:2100002; feature: ENVO:00000062; material: ENVO:00002003...
AGAGACAGTTAAGGCAACTGAAAATAATATCTTGTGGTAAGGCCCTATCCAGTCCTTTCAATAAAGAAGGCAACTGATGTCCCCCTCCCCAACCACCAAGGATTAACTTTGCACGAGAGCCTTTTGATTTCAAATGTTTATAAGTCAATTTCATGTATTCCAATGCCCATACCCCGACAAAACGAGCCGATGAATCGGCAGCCTCTTTAAAGAGTGCCTGATTCTCTTGATAAGCCCGGGCAAAGGGTTTATCTCTAAGTGCTTTCTGAACATCGACACCCATAAATGAATGTTCATTCAGCCACATCCAGATATAATCGATATCCGGATAAGTGTTTAGGATATCATCAATTGCCGCATAATGTATCTCGGCAGCTATCTGACTTTTCGGATTGGGGATCATATTCGATTCACCTGCCCAATAAAAACAATCTCCGGCTACATTCAAAGAAAAATATTCGGGAGGGATCACTCCGAATTCAAATCCCATAGCCATTCGGATTCCCCGTTCATGTGCCATCTTCAGAACATCCCTCATCAAGGACTGAGCTTTTTCATAATGTTCCCGAGAAGAATGTGATGTTATCGAACCATTATTGCCAAAAGCTTCTGCACCAACAGGCAATTGAAATATCTTTCCCGTATCAAAAGCAAAGTCTTTCACAGCCATCGGAAGATATCCCCAACGGGCTGTCATCGAATTATCAAAACAAGCTTGCGGAAGAATATTTTTATATTCTATTTTTATCATAGGTTCCACATAGGTGGCATAGCGTTCTCCACCACCAGTATAATTATGAAAACCAATAAAATTGATACCATTCTTCCGGCATTCATCCAGATAAATCCGGTAATCCGACAGATTCCAGGAAGTAGGTCCCGATAGAAAATTATGCCAGGGCAACACTCCCCTGATATTAAATTTGTCTTGTGCCTGGATTTCCAGGCAGATAAACAAAGCAATAAACAGATATTGAATTTTTCGCATTATCATTTTTGTTAGATTTATATTGCAGGCTGAGTTAAAAAGAGGGATAGTTCCATAAAAACTTCCCTCTTTTACCAACTCTACCCTACATCAAGCAGATTATAATCTGCTTTTTGCTAAGCACACCTTAATCTTTGGGAACGATACGGAAATTATCAAAACAGATGTCCGTATCTTCCGCCAACCCATTACCCATTATTTGTAACATAGAAGTATTAGGCAAATCTCCTTTCCACATATCTGCTAAATCAATCGTAACTGTTTGCCATTCACCATTTGTCTTAAAAGGTAAACTTGGAGAGAAAGGAGCCCAATCATAGTTTATTTGTTCAAAATAGAAACGAATTAATCTTTTTGTCAAAGGCACCAGCGTACAGACTTCAAACTTAAACCAATAGTCTTGTGGGTTCTCCAATACTTCCTGCCAATAAGTCACATTTTTCTGTGCAATCCCTGTAAAATCATTCCACACCCAATCATCGGCATCGTTTTTACTCAGTTTAAAATGTGAGTATTGACCGCTATAAGGTTGGGGTTCAGGACCAGACGATACATAATTCGCACCACCTCCCCAGCCATCATACGGATCAAAATCACAAAGCATATTTCCCTTTTCCATGTATTTACCAGATACAATAACCTCACCTTCTATCGGACTAATCAATCGAATTTTGCTTCCTGCAACAGCATCTTCAGGCAACTGAAAATAGATGGTATCAGCTGTAGCTTTAGTTATCACCATCTCTTTATCACCAAAAAATAGCTTTCCGGATTCTGGAGTAATTCCGTAGATATCAAAGAAATCTCCCACAACTTTCATTGTTTCACCTGCTGGAGTAAACTCATTATACATACCATCAACTCTTAAATCCGGAATGAAGACTGAAACAGGAGTTGTTACCGTTGCCTGATCCGACATCAATGTTATCAAGTTATTCACTTCTCCAGGAATAGTTCTTGGAACAGAAAAAGTAATCTCTTTGGGTGTAATATATGCATTATCCAAATCGACCACAACATCATTAATCAGAAGAGTACTCACTGCGTTGAGCCCTGAGCCCTGTACAATAATATATTGCCCTAAATCAACTTGCTCTATGGCTTGCTCACGATCGGACACCGCAGACACCCGGGTGATAGCCAAAGGAGCATATTCCACTTCATCGTCTTTACACGATGTAAACAGCCCGCAGCCCAGAATCACCCATGCGAATAAAATATATCTAAATGTTTTCATTGTATCTTCAGTTTTAAATGTTACGAATATATTCATTACCATCCCGGATTGTTGACATCAATCTTGTCATTAGAGTTTACCTCACTGGTAGGTATCGGATAAAGAAGATTCCGCTCCAGACGACGCTTAGTCACGTTATGCTCATCCATATCGATAGCATTCATCACATCCAGATAGATCCCCCAACGGAAAAGATCATAACGGCGATCTGCTTCATAAGCCAACTCACGAGCCCGTTCTTCGAGCACAGCCGAACGGAACTCATCTTGATTCATTCCGGAAAATGGAGTAGCATTAGCACGTGTACGAATCCTGTTTATTTGCCTGTAAGCTTCAGCATCCGGACCAGCATTCAGTTCATTGACTGCCTCAGCATAAATCAACATAATATCTGGCAGACGAAGTAACGGGAAGTGAAAATCACTTTTTTCCTGTTTACGATCCGAAACAAATGTAAATTTAGTAAGCTTTGCCAAAGTCCATCCGGGACCTTCATGATAAACTTCAGTACCGTCAAAAGCATTTCCCTGACTATCGTAAACCTCCTTCTTCTCTACCTTATCAGCATACCAACGGGGATAATAGTTATAAATGACTTTTCCATTAGATATACCATCCGATGCATATCGATGAATAACTCCGTCAACAATACGTTTATCTTGCTCTTCGAAAAGCAGATACCAGTGATCGCGCATACCATACCAGTTACCATCCATGGTACCGTCTTCTTTAAAAATACCTACATAATCCTGACAAATAGTATTTCCAAAATCTTTATCACCACTGATAGCCTGTGCCATCCAAATATGTTCTCCCTTATTACGATTACCGATAGTCCATACATCCATATAATTATCAAATAAAGTATATTCGTTTATCACCTCCCAAGCTTTGTCACGTGCCAACGCATAATACTTAGCCGGATCAAATCCCTCATAACCAGCAACAGTTTTCGCGATATGTGTGATGGGCTGTGGTTCGAACACATTCGGATCTCCTCCTTTAACCACAATAGGTACACCTGCCATCGCACCGGAAGCCATGGTAACATATACTTTTGCCAACAATGCCTTTGCAGCTCCGCTTGAAGCATGTCCCACTACAAAACCTGCATCATCTTTTGAATACATGCCTTCAGCTTGTTCCAGTAACTCAATGATATGTGCATATACATCCGGAACCGATGCACGAGGTTGGCTCATAGCTTCCCCTTCCGAAATAGACTTCCGGAAAATAGGTACAGGACCATAATTTCTCACCAAATTAAAATAAGCCCATGCTTTGAGGAAACAGAGTTGAGCCAAAGCATCCTGTTTACTTTCTTGACTCAGATTATTCATCGCCGAAATTTTGGATATACTCAGATTTGCACGATGAATCAATGTATAGCTACCTTGCCATAAATGGTCTATTCCCCAAAATCCCAGCGGATTACCAGCTCCCACATTACCAAATGCCCATGACGCACCCGATGCATAGTCACAATCCATATTGGTCAGGTAAAGATAAGATCCTGGAGCGATAAAACTAGTGATCACTGTATTATAAGTTCCTGTTACAAGTTGTGAAGCTGCACTTTCACTGTCGCCCAACTGCTCAGGCGATACGAAATCATAGGCCTTTTCATCCAGTAAATCATTGCATGAACATGCCAATAAGACTGTCCACAACAATAAAAACGATTTAAATATTATTTTTTTCATGACTTTTCTTGATTTGAGTTAAACATCAAAATGTACATTGTAAACCAAATGAGAAAGTGCGACTGCTTGGATACGAGAATAAATCTACACCACGGCGAGAGGCATCACTTCCGAAAGAGTTCACATCCGGATCATACCAACTATAACCCGAAATGGTAAATACATTACTAACAGAAGCAAACAGATTGATCGATTCGATTCCTTTGAATGGAGAAACCAATTTATAACCCAGATTAATATTCTTCATTCTCAGATAAGATCCATTTTCCACATAGCGATCCGATAGCTTCATCGTTCTTCCATAACCTGCATATGCTTTCGGCCATTTGGCATTCTCCCGATTCTCGGGTGTCCAACGGGATTCATATATATTTTGAGGTATATTACCAATGCCACTCATAGTCACTTCAAGCAAGTTTGCATTAAAAATATCACCTCCAACACATCCTTGCAGGAAGAAACTCAAAGAGAAGTTTTTATAATTAAAATTGTGGGTCATACCAAACGTAAAGTCCGGATTCGTATCACCAATTATCTGACGATCGGCATTCGTAATACCGGCAACTCCATCAAAATCCTTATACTTCACCTCACCTACCATCGCTTTACATATAGCCTCTGACTGTTCTGCATAAAACGGATCAGCTCTCACCTCAGCTATATTATCATAAAAGCCGTCTTCCACAAATCCATAAATGGTTCCGATCGGCATTCCATTACGTTGCAAGAACACATTATCAGCCTTACTCCATCCCTGGGCGAACTGATCGCCTGGAAGACCACTGATTTTATTACGATTAAAAGAAATATTAGCATCAAAGTCCCAATTGAGATTCTTTCCGGTGATTGCATAAAATTTTCCCGTAATTTCAAGTCCTTTATTGGTTACGTTACCAAAATTTGTCGTCATATTTGAAAAACCTGTACTTTGGGGTATCTGTATATTCTGTAACAAATCAGATGTTTTCTTATAATACAGATCAATAGTCAGATTAATTCTATTCTGGAAGAAACCCATATCCACTCCTACATTATACTGGCTGGTAGTTTCCCACTTCAGGTCCGGATTGGCCGGTCCTCTCCAAGTCAAATTGGCGAATCCACTGGCAAGCGCACCATTAATTGGATAATTGGCCACAGTCAGATAGTCACGGGTAGCATATGCCCCAATCGCCTGATTACCTGTCTGTCCGTAACTTGCACGGAATTTCAGATTACTAAACACATTCAGATCTTTAATAAACTGTTCCTCTGACGCTCTCCAGGCAATAGCACCCGAAGCAAAATTCGACCATTTGTTACCCGGTGCAAACTTACTGGAACCATCCCGACGGAAAGAGGCAGTAAACAGATACTTATTCATCAGGTTATAGTTAGCACGTCCCAGAAAGGAGACCAAAGAAGTCATTCCACGTCCGCTGGTAGGTTTCTGAGGATTCACAGCAGCACCCATATCAAAGTCTTCTGTCAAGTCTTGCGGAAATCCGGTAGCTACCATTGCTTTGTTACCATAATCCCCTCTCTCATAAGAGAAAGCCGCAACCACATTCAGCAAATGATTCTTGTTGAAAGTCTTATTATAAGTTGCCATCGTTTCAAGTACCAGATTCTTCGACCAATTATCAGCTTTCGAAGCATAGCCGTTTGTCGGATCTTTACCTTCCACAGTCTCCCTGTTATAATACACATCACGTTCATTCATATTATAAGAGAAACCCACATTTTGACGAACTTTTAGATCTCTATACGGAGTAATTTCTACGAAGGAAGAAGAAAAGAAACTGTTCGTTGTCAGTTCATCTTTAGCAGCACGTGTATATACATAAGGATTAGAAGAGAACCAGTTCAACTGGGCATTATTCGTTTCATCATCCAATGGAGCAGTAGCCGGATAAAACAAAGTACCACGAATAATACCGTCACTGACAGAATTTGTCTTAGCAAGTTTATTCAATGAATTAGTAAAACTCATATTCGTGCCTATTTCAATCCATTCGTGTACTTTACGCGCCACATTCGCACGAAATGTATATCGTTTGTACCCTGAATTATGAATGATACCGCTCTGATCCAGAATATTACCGGAAATAGCATAATACCCTTTATCATTCGAACCGTTTACGCTCAGATTATACTCTTGGGAGAACGCTGTTTCAAACACTTCATCCTGCCAGTTTACACTCGGATATGTGCCATTCCGATAATCTTCCGGTCCCGGAGAATAAACCGATTCACCGGTATTCGGATCCACCATAGAAGTACCCGGATAAGGAATAAGTTCTTTAGCATTTTCGTATTCATTAAACATTTTTGTGGCTTCATTCCTATACATCGCATATGCATATCCATCCAACATATCCAATTTCTTCACTACTTTCGATATTCCGAAATTAGCACTGAAGCTGATATTATCTTTTCCTTTTGCACCACGTTTGGTAGTAATCAATACCACACCATTTGCACCACGCGATCCATAGATAGCTGTGGCAGAGGCATCTTTCAAGATCTCAATAGATTCGATATCCGACGGATTAATTGTCGAAAGCGGATTGGCTGTCTGCATCATGCCGTCTTTGCCTGTTCCCGGCATTCCACTACTGGTAAAAGGAATACCATCCACGATATAAAGCGGTTCGGTAGAGGTGGAGAATGAATTAGCACCACGAATCTGAATACTTACCCCGGCTCCGGGAGCACCATCATTCTGGTTAACCTGCACACCTGCAATACGCCCTTGGAGTCCCTGATTAATACTAATCGGGTTTGTTTTCATTAAATCTTCACTTTTGATGCTGGTGACCGAACCAGTCAAGTCACTCTTCTTCATGGAGCCATAGCCTATAACTACTACTTCATCCAGTAGTTCAGTATCCTCTTTCATGGTCACATTGAGCACTTTTTGTCCGGGTTTTAAAGTGATCTCCTGTTCTTTATAACCTACACACGAAAAGACCAATACATTCTTACCATTTGGGACGTTAACACTATACTTACCGTCCACATTGGCAATAGAACCGGTTCCGGCACCTTTAACCAGAACATTGGCTCCGATCAATGGAGATCCATCGTTAGCATCGGTAATTACACCTGTAACAATGGTTTGCTGAGCCATCATATGGCCACTCATTAAGAGTGCCATCAGAAACAACATCATGTTCTTCATACTATTACACTGATTTTAAATGATTAATTTTGTGATAATGCAAAAATAGAGTCAACCGGCAGAACAAACAAATATGATTTTATCATTCACTTATGCAATTCAAACAAACACTCTTTATTCGCTTTTTGCCTTTAATGCATCCGTTATTCCACCATAGTTTATCTAAAAGACGAAATTGAGACTTATTTCATCCCAATATCGGGGAACTTTCTCAAATGTAAAATTAGTGCAGTTATTATTAACAATCCAGTATTATTTTATCTGATACTGATACAATCAGCACACTCTCTACATCAGAGAACAAGTACATACAGAAATCACCTTCAAACAATCTTTCCTTAAAAAACAACTACTACCCCAGAACCTGTAATAACTAACTTTACCTTATCTTAACCTCAAAACCTTTCGTAATACCTTTCGCCAACCCCGGTTGTCCGGAACCGATAAACAAAGTATACTTTCCGGAAAGCATCCTCCATTTCCCATCTTCCCAAACTGATAACTCCCGGGGAGCTATAGTAAAATCCACTTTCTTTTTCTCACCTGAAGCAAGTTTTACTTTTTTAAATGCCACTAATTTTTTCAACGGATATGTGTAAACAGGAGTATTCTCCCTCGAAACATAGACCTGGACCACTTCTTCTCCTGCTAACTGACCTGAATTGGATAACTCGACCGAACATTGTAAAATCGCATCCGGCTGCAAAGTATCATTCCCTTGTATATTATCGAACTCAAAAGATGTATAACTCAATCCATGGCCGAAACCATATAAAGGTTCCCCTTTCATATAACGATAAGTACGCCCTTTCCACATATCAAAATCCAGTATATCCGGTAACTGTTCTTCGGTTTTGTAGATAGTCATAGGCAACTTACCCGACGGATTTTCATTTCCAAACAGCAAATTGGCCAAAGCCCTACCCGCTTCCTGTCCCGGATACCAAGCCTGCATAATAGCCGGTATATGTGTATCCGCCCATTCGGAAGTCAACGGATTTCCCGTGTGGAAAACCAATACAATTCTCGGATTCACCTGATAAATCTCTTTTAGAAGCTTCTCTTGTTCCTCCGGTAAATAAATAGAAGGCATATCATGGTTTTCTCGTGCCATTTTTTCATCACTACCCAAAGCTACAAGTACTATATCTGCCCCTTTTACCACTTGCGCTATAGAATCCGCAGAGGTTCCCATTCCGTTCAGATAAGTGACTTTCCCTTTTTTACCTATCAGCTCTTTCACTCCTTTCAAAAGGCTAACCGAATAAGGAGGCTGTCCGCTATATCCCCCCAAATAATTGTAATCGGCAAACGGTCCTACTACGGCTACAGATTTAATCTTTTCTTTATTTAAAGGTAACAAAGCATCGTTTTTCAATAGCACGACCGACTTAACAGCAGCCTCATAAGCAAGTTCTGCAAATTTCTTTCCTGCCAATAGTTTCTTATCATAATGATTATATGGGACAAGTTCCATCGGATCAAACTCTCCCAACTTAAACCGTGCCGTTAATACTCTTGTCAAAGCCCGGTCAATAGCAGCTTCTGAAATTAATCCTTGTTCTACCGCTTGAACAAGTTTTTCCTTATAAGTAGTACCACATTCCAGATCACAACCACTGTTTACTCCTAAAGCAGCTGCCTCCTCCAGCGAGTTTACCACCCGGTGCTGCCAATTCATCACCCCAATAGCCCCGCAATCAGAAACTACAAATCCATCGAATCCCCATTCTTTTCTCAGCACATCATCGAGTAACCAATGCGAACCGCTGGGTGGTACTCCGTTAAAAGCATTATAAGCCGTCATCACCGATTGTGCGTTTGCCTCTTTCACGCAAGCTTCGTAAGCGGGGAAATAATATTCATATAGCTGTTTCGTCGGTATTTGTGAAGAACTGGAGAAACGATTGTTCTCTTCGTTATTGGCCACAAAATGTTTGATTGTTGCGACAGTTTTCAGATAAGTCGGATGATCCCCCTGTAAGCCTTTAACAAAAGCCACTCCAAGTCGCGAAGTCAGATGCGGATCTTCACCATAAGTCTCTTCATTTCTTCCCCAGCGTGGATCACGCGCCATGTTTATAGTAGGCGACCAGTAAGTGAGCCCTTTTCCTATCTCCAGATATTTCAACCGTGCCTCCGTAGAAATAGCAGAAGCCACCCGTTTGACTAACACCGTATCCCAGGTAGAAGCTAGATTAATGGCTTGCGGAAAGACTGTCACTTCACCGGCACGAGCCACTCCGTGAAGACATTCATTCCAATAATTATAAGCAGGAAGATTCAACCGCGGAATGCTATCACTTTCGCTCACCAACTGAGCTACCTTCTCTGCCAATGTCATCTGTTGAATCAACGTCCTTACACGAACCGCGACCGGTTGCGACAAATCTCCGATAATCCTCTCTTTTACACCACGGACTTCCACTTTTCCTCCTGCATTAAAAGCCGGACAATCCTCACACCCTCCATTGTCCTGAGCCCTCAACATTATACCTGTAGAAAGTAGAATCCCTATCATTACTATTTTTGTTTGCATGTCTTTCATATTCTGTCTCCACTGTTTTTAGTTCATACGCTTTTCAATAATGCAAAATTATCGGGATTCCATCAAACCATCCAGTATTATTTTATCCATTCATAATACAATTATTATTTTGATAACCTATGTTGCTCCATAAATCGATTATCTTTGCATCATAGTTAATCTTCAAAAGATCTCAGCATATGATCAATCCTATTTATTCAGCCGATAAAGCAAGATACTCCGGTGGGATGAAGTACCGTCGTTGCGGTAAAAGCGGTATACTGTTACCGGAAGTTTCTCTGGGCCTCTGGCATAATTTTGGTGATGTTGACACATTAGCCAACAGCCTCCGGATGGCTCACTTTGCATTCGACAAAGGTATCACACATTTCGACCTGGCTAATAACTACGGTCCCTCTTACGGCTCAGCCGAAGAAACGTTCGGACTCATCATGAAGAAATCCTTTATGCCCTATCGGGATGAACTATTCATATCCACCAAAGCCGGCCATGATATGTGGGAAGGTCCTTACGGAAACTGGGGCTCCCGGAAATACCTGATGAGCAGTCTCAACCAGAGTTTAAAACGCATGAATCTGGAGTATGTCGATATTTTCTATACCCATCGTTACGACCCCGAAACTCCACTTGAAGAAACTCTTCAGGCGCTCGTCGATATTGTCCGGCAAGGTAAAGCCCTCTACATCGGTATATCCAAATACCCCAAAGAAAAGGCAGAGTTCGCCTACCGATATCTGGAAGAACGAGACGTGCATTGTCTACTCTATCAGGGACGATACAACCTGTTTAACCGCGAACCGGAAGAACAAGGCATTCTGCAACAAGCCAAAGAAAATGGTACGGGCTTTATCGCCTTTTCTCCTCTGGCTCAAGGTCTGCTCACCAACCGGTATCTAAATGGAATTCCGGAAGACTCAAGAATAGCCCGCGGAGGTTTCCTGAAGAAAGAGCAATTGACCGAGCAAGTATTCAATAAAATCAAAGCATTGAATGAAGTGGCAGGTAGTCGGGGACAGACCTTAGCCGAAATGGCATTGGCCTGGGTCTTGAAAGATGATCTGGTAACCTCTGTTATCGTCGGCGCAAGCTCCGTCAAGCAACTGGAAGACAATCTGAAAGTGACGGAAAACTGTAAGTTCAGTACAGACGAGATTCAACGTATCGGGAACATTCTTCAATGAACTCTTTTTCACCACAGATTAACAGATCACACAGATGTGTAGTATTCAGATTATCATATGGAATTTAGAGTCAATCCACGACCCAACAATCAATATTCCTTGTTTTCGAGCTAAAGTTCACTCCTGCCTTTAGCAGTTGACGGGGATCATTGGCAAACGGAGCGGCATATCCCTTTTCTTCTATCTGTTTCAAAGCCTCTTCCGCACTCCCGTCAAATTTGAACTCCATCACATAAATGTATCGTTCTGTCTTCAAAACCATATCGATGCGCCCGTTAGAAGTATGATACTCCGCCTGGACATAAAAACCAAGTAACTTATAAACAATAAAAAGAACATTCTGATAATGCAACTCCAAGTCACGTACCAGTTCATAAGGAGTATCGGCGAAGAAACTTTGCAGACGACGAAAGAAAGCATCACAATCTCCCTGTTCCACTTCAGAAACGAACCTGGTTATATGAAACCCTGTTTGTCCTTTATCAATATTTGCATAAAAAGGAAGTAAATACCTGATAAATCCTTCCTCTACTTCCCGATTGGGAAATCCCAGGCGGTAGATATCAAAACGTTCATCATACCCTTTTATCGTCAGATAGCCACTCTGATAAATCACCGGCAGAGGATTCTTCGAAGTAGAATCTATGCAATTCAGCATATCTGATGTCGCCTCATCGTGTGCCAGCTGTTGCAAGTCATATTTATCACGCAGTAAAAGTTTTACCAAATAAGACGGAGTACCTGTTTCGAACCAGTAACTGCCAAACTTCATCTTATAAAAAGTATTCAGTATACTGAACGGATTATATAAACCGATAGAATTTTCCGTGAAATGATAACCATCATACCGTTCCTTCAGCTCCCGGCAAGCATCTTCGTACGACATCTTTTGATATTTCGCCAACTGACGAATTTCCGGTTCCAGATAATGATGGATTTCCTTTTCTGTAATTCCACACAACTCCACATAAGGTTCGTCCATAGAGATATCATTCAGATTATTCAGGTCACTAAACACACTTACCTTACCAAACTTGGTAACTCCCGTCAAAAGAGCAAATCGGATATACCCGTCCATCGTTTTCAGCACAGAATAAAAACCTTTCAGTGTATCACGATACTTCTCTCCCAACTCCTCATTACCGATAGCCTGCAACATCGGTTTATCATATTCATCAATCAAAATCACCACCCGCTGCCCCGACTGTTCACAGGCACGCTGTACAATACCCTTGAAACGCAAAGGAATAGAAGTTTCAGAAGGAGCAGTCCCGTACACCATTTCCCATTTAGCCAACGTATCGTTCAATATTCGATCCAGGCTTTCGGGCGTATCATACTTTTCGGTGTTCAGATCCAGATGTAAAATCGGATATTTTATCCAATCTTTTTCCAACTCCTCCATAGCCAAACCACGAAACAAGTCCTTTTTCCCTTGAAAATAAGCTTCAAGAGTAGATATCAGCAGACTCTTGCCAAAGCGACGGGGACGGCTCAGGAAATAATATGAACCCGTTTTTACCAATCTACAGACTAATGCAGTCTTATCTATATAAAGATAGCCTTCCCTACGTATTTTCTCAAAGTTCTGTATCCCAATCGGGTAAAGTTTAGCCATAACACATTTCTATTAATCGTTTCACTCACAAATATACAAGATTATTCTTAATTATCGGTTTTGCTAACCATAATAATAAATGCCGGTACCCATTCTTCCGAACAGATACCGGCATTTATTTTTTCAACCGAAACGATCGGTCAGCTATCAGAGCAATCCCTGCCCTCCTATCACTCCTGCAATGGCGCTTGCCACAGCTATAATCACCTTTAAAAGGATATTCCAGCTATTCTTCTTCATGTATTTATCTGATTAAAGTTATTATGCAGTCGGATCATCCACAATGTCTCCATCACCATTACCGGAATCATGACCGCACGAAGTGCCGATACTGCCTATCTTCTGAAACTCAACACCCTGAAGCAATGCACGGGTAGTGCCAAGTCATATTCCTAATCTCCTTTTGTTCATGTTATTACTACTAATTTTATTCACATTTCGTTGATCAACATTGCAAAGGTGGACATTTACAGGAAGATGCCAAAGGAAAACAGGGCATCCGGAACCGATCACTCATAAAAAGTTATAAGTATCACATTCTCAGGAAATAAAAAAGAGAGTATCCTTTTCTGGATACCCTCTTCCCTACGTATCCGCTTCACATACTCTGCTATTGTTTGATTTCCCATATTATACCCGTTTAGGTACAAATACAATAAAAGACTCCCACTTTTATACCCGATATAGTATCTGTCTC
>ENA-OXJK01000655-OXJK01000655.1-human-gut-metagenome-genome-assembly--contig:-NODE-655-length-13100-cov-8.27673_pt1 | contig 13100 bp, 10 predicted proteins | sample MGYA00249823_ERZ652372 | MGnify/ENA primary metagenome ERZ652372 (study PRJEB26925, sample SAMN05826969) | human gut metagenome | biome: ENVO:2100002; feature: ENVO:00000062; material: ENVO:00002003...
GCGTCAGATGTGTATAAGAGACAATTTTAATTTAAACAAAACAAAATTAATTTTTGAGCCCACAATAATATTTGATAAAAGATGAATATAACATATAAAGAACAATTAAGTAGACATGTTGAAAACATCTTCATGGGATATGCGAAACCTGGCCTCCACATCTGTGACATTGCCACAGGTGGTGGAAAATCATATACAATAGGCAAACTGACCTGCCAATACTATCCTGAAAAGTTTGATCGCATTGTTATCCTCTGCGTTCAAAATAAACTGGTGAACAGCATGAACCGTGAAATAGACCATTTCATTAACTCTGAAGGAAGTCTTATATCCTCATCTGACAAGATGGTAATAGAGAACAACCCCGAAGTTATCACTCAAGCCATCAAAAACGGATACTTCAAGAAACTTCTAGAAGAAATGTGCCATCAGATTGGAGAACAGAAAAATGCAAATTACAAGGTCGATGAAATACAATACAGCTACAATGCTGTCAAGAAAATATATGAGGGACTGGCTGGATTGATAAAGACTCTTGACGAAAGTGGCAAGAACGACTATATCCTTAGTCAAATTAACGACGGAGAAGCAAAACTTCGCAGGGCCGTTCGTGGATTCTTCGACACCTATAAAAGACAACTCGAAAAAACGAAACAACTAAAGAAAGTCTCTCTCAAAACTATTTTAAGCAGGTTCCAGTCTCTCAACAAGGTTTATCCTCAAGTAGATTACAGACAGAAAAAAGTACTTCTTATGACTGTGCACAAAGCGATGTATGGAATTGACCCTATTCTTTCTGAGAAAATCTATCTGCAAGACATTGCTGAGAAAAACAGAAAGACACTCATCCTCTTTGATGAATCGGACCAAGCTGCAGTAGCTATGCGTACGGCAATCATCGACCAATCTATTGATAATGCTGGAGGTAGCAAGAGATTTGCAAAGGGCTATAATGGTTATCTGCAATACAAGGATTTGATTGATAATCCAGAACAAATAGCCAATCAGTATTACGGAAATTTGTTAGAGAAATGTCTTAACAAAGCTAAGGATATTACAAATACCAAATGGAAAAAAGCTGTTGGAAACATTCTTCCTTATAAAAATATTTTCTTAAGCAATTATGAAGAACTAGAAACATACAGAAGAGGAGTGTTCTTTTCGGGCCCTACACTGAAATTAAATATCTCTGCAAAGGGTGACAATGCCAACTCGTATATCTGCTATAAGAAAAATGACCGACATTTCTGTCTCGTTCATGCAAAAGATGCCAGTCTGCTTACAAAAGAATATACTATGGCAATTCCGTTAGACAGATTCCTCTCTCTCATCATCGGTAACACAACGTCAATAAAAGCACAGTTAGGAAAAGTCATCTCTGATTCCCTGAAACAAAGCCGGAAGCTATTCGAGGCAGAGGAAAAAAAAGTCTCTGCAAATACAGCAACAACAAATTACTATCTTGGCTATCCTACATTGGAACGGGAGATACATACTTTATTCTCGCGTTTTGAAACCACATCAGAATATCAATTTGAGCAGCAGATTAATGAATTCATGACAAACAGAAAGAATTTGTTTGTTTCTGATGGTGGTAGCAAAATGAAGCTACCCGATTTCTCCGTATATTCCCAAGGAGTGCAACTTTATCAAGAAGAAATTGATGAGCGTGACAACCTACACAGGGTCAGGTTGTCATGCCGAGAGATTGCAACAACCCCTGAAAAGATACTAATTGATCTCGTAAACACCGACGGTACTTCTATTGTTCTATGCTCTGCAACTGCTTCATGCTGGTCTGTGGTAAGTAATTATGACATCAAGTACTTAAAGCAGACACTCGGAGAAAAAGTTCATGTGCTTTCCAAAGAAGAGCGTGAGACTTTTGACCACCTTGTCGATCATACATACCCCTCAGTACACCAGATTAAAGTTGTTCCTCTAGAGAGGTATGAATATGATGATAAAAGAGAGAATGCCATAGTACTGCCGGACAAATACAAGCAGATGTTCTCTCCTGACGCTTTGGAGGAAGGATTGGCAGACAGATGGTTCAGAATTACATATAGAGGGCTGAAAAAGACCGCCAAGAACATAAACGACATACAGTTCCAACTGTACAGGCTTTTCCAGTTTATTGAAGCATATCATTGTTTTTTCACACACAATGATATTCACAGCATGATATTTTTCCAAAACCGTACAGGAGATAAAGACAAAGATCAAATTAACGTCCTTAGCAGTCTGATAGACGGAACTTTCAAAAACATGACTTGTGCTTTGGAAGATGAAATCCCGTCAGATTGGGAAAACAAACACATCCGTATTTCTAAAGACTGGGAAGAAGTGGAATCCAATATTCTATCAGAACTCAGTCAGGACAAAGATGCAAAACTGATGCTGATTTCTGCCTATGGAAGCTTCAAGGCGGGTGCCAACATGCAGTATGAAATACCCGAAGGTCTAGAATATACAAGTGGAGATAACTGGGTTAATGAAGGAGAAAAGCTAAAAAAAGACTGGGATGCCATCTATGTACAATCACCCACCTCATACCTTATGATAAATGAAGACGGCAATGAGATAACATTTGAAAAAAGCCTTTACAATGCCATGCTTACACTGATGATGTTGTATGAACGAGGATGCCTTTCCAAAGCTGACGTCACTCAGTGGCTCTATTATGCATTGTCCAATAACTTTATGTTTAGTGAAAAGCGTAATCCAGGCATAGTCAAGGATAAAGCGGCATGGGCACAAACGACAGTGGAACAAGCTATTGGCAGATTATGTAGGACAAGGAATAAGCCTTATACAACATACATCCTTTTCGATGAATCCATGAAACCTTTCTTTGATGCCTCGAATATGGAGAAATCGCTCACAAAGGAGTTCAGAGCTTTGGCGACCTACATTTTATCACATCAAAATAAAAAGGAAGAGGAAATCGACCTAGAAGAGATCATGCGATGCAATGATGCCAACTATGCACAGGCACAATTGGATCGCTTACGCAGGATTGCGCTTCGCTATACTCCTCACAAACAAGACGAGGATGAATATGATGACGACATTGAGGAAGAGAACGAACTGCCTTACAACGTAAAAATCAGTCAGATAATGTACCAAAACTACAAACAAACCATTATCAGAAAACCTGTAATCGCTACTATTGAGGATTTGAATGAGAACGACAAACGACTGACCTTTATGCCAAAATGCTATGGTAACTGGAAGCGCAACTCCGCATCTGAATTAAATTACTATTGTGATGAAAGACTCAAGGTTTGTCCCAAAGGAAACGGGAAACTGTTCCCCTATCCTATCTCGCCGTCCTACGTCAGGCTTGATGTGCTAATGAAAAATCCTATTATCAAATCCCATTTTGAAAGAAACGGTTTTGCAACAACTTGGGAGAAGAAAGGCATGATACTACACCCACAAATACTTGCCACAGACTATGCCGGAGAAATTGGCGAAGAAGCTTTCAAAGCAATCTTGTTACATTATACAGATTGCACTGAGAAAGACATCAAACATTTGGAAGGAAAAGATTACGAACTGGCTGATTTCGTTATTACAAATGAGGACGGAAACTATAGAATCGCATTTGACGTAAAGAATATGAATCCCAAAGCGGACCATAACGACAAAGAAAACGACATGTCTACTACACAAAAACGAGAAATCAAACGCAAACGGTTGGGATGCGAACTGATTACAGTTAACATGCTGGACATGGATGCTGTCGGAATGGATGAAATACGTGAAATTCATGGAGTTATAGATGTGAATGGCAGCATCATTCCTAGTGCCATCGAACGCATTCAGAAACTTGTAAATAAAAACAACATATGAAGTTAGACGAAGAATATATTAAAAGTTTACCGCTGACAACCAACAAAATTAACGTGATTTTCGACAGGGAAGTATTCTTTTCGAGATATTCCATCGTGTCATACTATGGCACTAACAAGGAATTGAAGAATCTTGCATACGAACAACTAGCAGACGTACCTTGTCTGTCTGTAACTGGCGTAAGGGCAAGATGGTCAGGATTACGTTTTCCTATGGTTCACTTTTTTATCCTAATAGCCAAAGGTAAAGAGGGACAAGTTTTGAACAGCCTAAGAACATATGAGCATATCCGTTCTAAAGTCGAGACACTGGAGGAATACGACGATACACTACAGAAAAGGATTATTGCCTCTCTGGCCATCAACTCGATTGGGAAAAAGAGAAGTGATAAGATGATGTATAATGATGGAACACTACTCATATGCGATGACAAGAATTTCAATGTCCCCAAATCCAGGCAAGAGCTTGTTTGTTTGAAGATAGAAATCAATGAATATATGAATCTTACAGCCAAGACCACATCATTCTCTAACCCATCTTCATACAATGAATTAAGAAAACGCAAAAACTGCGTCTTTAAAGTCGGGAAAGACATAGAGGGGTACTTATGGGAAGGGCAATCTGTGAAACCTATAGTTATAAAAGACTTCAAGGATGGTGACTTCAACCTGAAAAAACTGTATGTGCAGAAGAAAAGATTCAATGACAATAAGAACAACGTTCCCTATTGGCCATATAACAAAGAGAACTATACTCACGGAAAACTATTTGCCATTTGGCAAGTAGTACAATCCGTCAATGAAGACTTTGATGGTCTCGTCAAAATTGACTTTTGTGATTTTGAAGTATTGCACTATGATGAATGCAAGACTGGTGATGATATGCTCTCACTTCTGAAAGAATATCTATCAGGAAAATGCATTTTATTTGAAGACCCCTTTGGTACTTCCGCATCAAGAGAATTGATTGATCAATTCAAGAACGAAGCTCTTTCGTTAATGGATGGCAAACTCGTTTTTCCACGAAAAGCTTCTGGAAATGACATGGTGATAAAACTATGTGAACCTAAAGAGGAGGATGCAATTTGTACCCATTATACAAAATCCCTCTATCGGATGTCACATTCTGGTAAGGTACTTCAACATATCACATTCTACGGTAATCAAAAGGATGATAAGATAAGCAAAGCTAGTACAAGAAGAATCCTCATTGAATTGCTTGTAAAAGATTCGTTAATCAACAGAAAAATGCCCAACCAATTGACAGAACTGATAAACGATTGGAAATTCTTCCGATACAAGATTAATGAAGGCTTTGTGCATGGCGCTTCATTAGCCGTTAATATCTCAGGCACAATGAGTATAGAAGAATACGGACTGTCTCAAAACAACTTAGGAGAAGAATTCGAACAGTTTGTCCACGATAAATTAAGATATAACGACCCTGATAAGATTCGTGGCGGACGGGATTATATGGCCATGGAGAAAAACGGCAACGTGTATTTAATTATCGATACAGAAGAGATACCAATACTCGATGCTAACCTGATTGATGACGGATATGGGAAGGTGGTCAATGAAGGAGAAACTATCTCTATGTTCAAACGCAAAAAAGTTGCACATGAATATCTGCGAGGCTATATCGGTTTCCATTTGTGGAAGTCAGATGGTATCAATGGAGAAGCAAATGGCTCCTATTCGTACATATCAGGCACAAATAGTGATAACATGCAAATAATGCAGAACACAAAAATGGATAAGATGCCTCGCGCACGAAGGATATTTGTCTTGAACAAATCGAATCCGGAAACAGTAGAGAACGAAATTATGGAAATCGCCTCCATGTTAAAATTCGGTTTCGGAAGATGGAATGAACTAATGACCTATCCTTTCCCCTTCAAATTCCTTCAGGAATATCTGGATGACGCTTGTGAGACCGTTTTTTCAAAACACTGGAAAGACATTACTTACAAAGGTGAATTATAGAATATTATGCATAAAAAAACAGATATATTAAAAGACCATGTTCCATCTCCCCTAGAGATTACTGAATATGAACAGAAATGGAACACGTTAGCCGATTATGTCAATCAGGAGAATGCTCTGAACAAATTGTTCTTCAATCTCTGCCCTGAGAATAAAGAGATGTCGGACATACTAATCAAGTGTTCATCGCTGAATGATTTCTATAGTACGAACATATTTAAGGTTCATAATGTCGCAAAACATTTCTTAAATCAAAATATTGACGAAAAGTTAGCAACAGGCGACTTGAAGCTTGTAATGGATTTGACAAATATAATGATAAACGGCAAAAGATTCTTTTTCTATTCTTTTGCGACAAAATACTGCAGCCACCATCGGCCTAATATATATCCTATTTATGACAGTTACGTGAACAAATTGCTGAAATATTTCCGTAATAGAGATGGCTTTATGGTATTCAAAGAAACAGACCCGAAAGAATACTGTAGTTATTACTATATTATCCAGACCTTTAAGTTTTTCTATGGATTGCAAGCATTCACTGTCAAACAGATTGACAAGTATTTGTGGCAGCTTGGTAAAGAGGCATTCAATAGACATAAATAGGAAGAATGTATGACTTTTCCAAACACTATAAAATATTTATCGAAGCTGATGGAAAGTTGAACTGTTCTTCAAATGGATAAAACAACATCTCAGAATTAAGAAGTCTTGGGGCACCCTACGGAGAACTCAGTCCAAATCCAAATTAGTGCTACCATTATCAGTTATTGCCTTGTTGCTATAGCCCGATATGCCATGAAACTGGAACGGTCAACATATGAAGTTCTGCAAATTCTAAGCATCTCTCTTACGGATAAAACATGCTTTAAAGGTCTGTTTGAAAAGATTAATTTCTACAATGTCAAAGAGCTCAATTCTTCACTTTTTTCAATGGTGTTTGATTAATGTTTAATTTGTCCCGATTTTAACGGGATACTAATACGATAGATGGTTATACTATATATCTGCAATAAAAGTTTTCTAATCCACTATTATCTTACAATCCCTACTCCTTATTCACACCATTTTTCGCAATTTCACACCATGAAATTTGCCATTTTCCAGCAAGAGAACTATCTTTGAAATGTGAGAACAGAAAAAGAAATTCTAAAAGGAAACGGTCTAACAAACATCGACGAACTCATGGATTCCAAGTTTGGTAAACCCGGGACACCGGAACGTGAAAAATTCCGTAAAGAAGCCCGTACTTATGTGTACGAACATACCAAAACTGCGGAATGTAAGAACTCCCAAAAGAAACGAAAATAACCGACTTTTCCTGTCTGTTCCGACGAGGCGGAGAACACGTCAAATTCTTCTCTGATGCAGATGGAAAGAGGTGGTTATTTGAAAAGTCCACACTTAGCATTCTGATGTATCTGATTAAATATTAATATCCTACAAGGTTCACTAGCAAATTAAGTAAGAACTGAACCTATTTTTGTAAGCAGCGCCGAGCTATACAGATACAAACACCTGATAATAAACACATTACATACCATCCAATTAGTCCTAGGCAGCTTGGGGCTCTGGGTTCGGGCCCCAGGCGGATTTGAGCCTCTCCCTATGACCCTAACAAATATCTGAAAATCACACATTTACTTTATTCCCCTCTTATATAGCGTTTTATTCAAAACTATTAATAATCAAGATATTAAAGTCCATTCAAAACCATAATCTATGTCTTATCCATGTCCTATGCACCCATTTGTGATATGGACACAATTAATATTTATTTCTTATGAGACATAGTTTTTCCATCTACTTCTATCTGAAGCGTAGAAAGCTTCAAAAAGACAGTAAGTCAACAATCATGCTCCGAATCATAGTCAACAACAAGGCCGCAGATGTAAGCCTGAAAACGTCCATCCTGCATGAGCATTGGGACAAGCAGAACAGGCGTGTTTCCGACATGAATCCAGAAGCACACGACATCAATACATACCTGAACAAAGTAAGTTCCACATTGCAGCATCATTACCGACAGGCCCAAATGGAAGGGAAACATCTTACAGCAAGCATGCTGAAACAACGCTTCATGGCCACAGAATCCAACCCGCCTTCCCTTTTGGAGATATTTGACAAACAGGTGAAAGATGCGGACAGGCTGGCACATGCCGGACAAATCAGCATGTCCCATTCCAACAGACATAAACTGGTCTACAGGCGGCTTGAAGAGTTCTGCAAGAAAATGGGCAGACAAGATATGCCACTAGAACAGTTCAACCGGCAGATGATACACGAACTGGAACTTTTCTTCAGGACTGACTGCAGGCTGTCAATCAATACGACAGCCAAGATGATGAGTATGGTCAGAAAAGGAATCCTATGGGCATACAGGTGCGGAATTATTCTGACCAATCCGTTCTCGACCTACCGAATAAAGAAGGAGGAAAGCCAGAAACAATACCTGAACAGGCAGGAAATAATAAGGATAATGAACAAGCGGCTGGATATTCCCAGACTAGCTTCCATCCGTGACATATTCATCTTCAGCTGCTTCACAGGCATCGCCTACTCAGACATCTGTCGGTTAAGAAAGGATCAAATCATTTCAGATTCTGACAAAAGCATGTATATCCATCTGTACAGGACCAAGACCAACCACCCCGCATTCATCCCTCTCCTTCCCCAAGCCAAGAAAATAGCAAGTTTTTACATAAGAAAAGGCGAATCGGAATACCTATTCCCGACCATCTCGAACCAGAAAAGTAACGCTTACCTTAAAGAGCTTGCCGACATCTGCCATATCAGAAAAAGGGTGACATTTCATGTAGCGAGTCACAGTAAATTCTTTTATTCATTGAATATCAGTGAGTTGAGTATTTTAAAGAATGTGACTGCTAACGATTTAGAAACGAGCTATATTCTTTTTCTTTCACAACTTTGCAATATACAAAGAACGCTTTGATTTCGAGTGCAAAGTTAAATCTAATTTCTGAAAAACAACATTTTATGCTGTGATTTTACAAAATATTAAGATTAGTCTTTGCAAAGGTAAAAGAGTAGTTACCAACAGTAATTTTCATGTAACGTCATTTTAAGAATATGGCAAAAGAGCGATATTCATAAACGCATCCATGTATCTTGCCATGTTGGGAAATCAATTGCTTAGTTCCATTTTTGCAGATTATATTTCTATTTTGTCTAAATTACGACGGAATACAGCAGATATTCAAGGGATTTGGATGGATTATCAAAATAAAACGTTATTTTTGTAGTATAAAAACGATAAAAATATGAAGTTAAGCACTATGAGAGAAATAAATCCCAAAGAAACCACCCGTGCATATGCATTTGAGCTTTGGATGAAAGCCCCGATGCCAATGGTTACGTTTTTCAAGATTTTGGATGTCAGTCGTCTTGTTAAAATCAGCAAAAAGTCAGGTATGAAATTCAATATGCTGATGTGCTGGTGCATCGGCAAAGCGGCAAGCAGTATCAAGGAATTTTATATGCTGCCTGTCGGAGATAAATTGATGCAATATGATGCTATTGCGGTTAATACCATTGTTATGAACAAGGACAATGAGGTCAGTTCATGTGATGTGCCGTTTTCTGATGATTTGCAGCTATTCAATGAAGATTATCTGAAATTGACAACGGAAGTAGTCCGAAGCTGTGAGAACCACGATTTGACAGAAAGCATGGTAATAGGGACTTCCGCACTGGCCCAATATGAAATTGACGGTGCGGTAGGTATGTACAGCGGTATCTTCAACAATCCGTTTATGATATGGGGCAAGTACCATAAAGGTTTCTTCAGAACGACACTAACGGTTTCATTCCAATTCCACCACACTCAAATGGACGGGGCACATGCTGCAAAGTTTCTGGATCGCTTGCAGCAGGAAATCAATAAATTACTTGTGTAGCGATGAATATGGAAACACAAAGATTGATACTTCGTTCCTGGGCAGAAAACGATGCAGAGTCTCTTTATAATTATGCCAAAGTTCCTGCTATCGGCCCTATTGCAGGATGGCCTCCTCATACATCTGTGGAAAACAAAAACAAAAAAAATATACAGGAAAAATTAGACAAAAATCCGGATTATGTAATGTGTAAAAAATAACTTCCGCAGTTTTCTGCGGTTAAGAGCAACATTTGACGAGATAGTTCCATTTGGAGAGCTCATCATCAAAAATGATACGTTTGCTCTTGTTTGATTCGTAAGATTCTTCATTGGGTCTTTTCGTTTCATACGTTCTTTGATTTATTGTAGCGATAATGGAGAGTCCTTTCTTTGTGACGGTAGCCTCTGCTCTCGTTCTTGCATTCTCAATGGACAAGAGTGGTGCGCCACTCCAACTTCTTGAAATTGGTCCAAACATGCAATGCTCTATAGGATTGTATTTGGAGCAATATGGAGGGGTAATGTACCATGATGATATTTACCCCTATGGTTGAAGCCAACTTCATCAAAGCTTGTTTTACTATATGGTGCGAACATGCATTAGAACCGCCACCATCACAGAGAATACAGATTGTGTGGGCATTTGGGTATTTCCATTGTAGGAATTGTTGCCAAATATGAATGAAATTGTCACAGACAAACTCAGCGGTGTCATGGCTAACCCCCAATGTTAAATAGCCAGTATTAGCTCCAACATCATAGATGCCATAAGGGACTATGATTCCATCCGAAAAGCTCTTGAAATCATGGTCATAAGCCTTAGGCTTCCCCTTGCAAAAGACTGTGCCTTGACGTTTGAAGTTGCCAATCATCTCCTTCTTTTTTGTGTCAATACTGAATATTGGGATGCCATAAGTTTCACACTCCGAACGAATTTCTTGGATTTCCTAACTCGCTCTAAATTGGACTTTGATTGAAAATCAAGAAGCTGGGCGTTTGCCTATATTATATAGGTAACAATATGGAAACGAGCGGACTTCTGCTCGTTTCTGTATTTTGCAATATGCAAAGAACGCCTTAATTCGGGGACAAAGATACTATATTTTTCCAAATATCCCATAACTCGTTAGGAGAAATTTATGGAATTTAGAACTTTTGCGTAAAATCTGATGCTTAGCAACACAATATGCATCCTAAAACAAACGGTAGGTATTCGGACATAGACTATCCAAATACCTGCTGCCACAACGTTCTGTTGCTGACGATGATTCTCACATCGGCTTTCATATACTTTTGCAGTATAGGAGTATTTTGTCCCTGTGTACTCACTGTGGCTATAGCCATAAAATAGTTACCATCTTCCCTATGTATGAGCTTGGCATTATGGCTTATGATGTTGCAGTTATAAGAAGCATCGTCGTTGTCCTCGAAAGATACATGAGCTGTCCTTGGCTCATCGAAAAGATGCAAATACTTAAAAAAATCTTAAAACATTCTTTATCCCCGATTAAATATCGTACCTTTGCAACCGAAAGAGTTCTTTGAATGGTTATGCAAATCACAGCAAGATGCTACATTCTGTATATTTCTAATTCGTAACCTCTTCTTTTTATGAGATAAAAACTTATCTCATTCTCAATTACTTATAAAAAAATAAGTACTTTCACTATCTATATATTCGAATATGTCACATTGCAGATTATGCAAAAAATATAACTATCTTCCAATGAAATCTCAATAACCAGCAAGCAATGGTAGTTTCAGAAAATAATATAACAACACTAAGTAGAAAATAATTATGGCACGTGCAACGACAAAAGCGGATTTGACATCATCCGCCAACGAACAATTCAACAAGATGTGGAAGCTTATAGACTGTATGACTAAAAGTCAGCAGGAAGCAGCCTTTGCTGAAGAAATGGCAACGGTCGGTAAAGAAACACACTGGAGCAGAGACAAAAATCTGCGAGATGTGCTTGTACATCTGTACGAATGGCATCAACTGCTACTGAGTTGGATAAAAGCCAATCTTAACGGTGAGTATCAAACGTTTCTACCTACACCATACAATTGGAAAACCTATCCAGCAATGAACTTGGAATTTTGGAAGAAGCATCAAAGCACACCACTGACAGAAGCAAAGACAATCTTAAAAGAGAGTCATAAAGAGGTAATGACACTGATAGAGCAATTTTCCAATGAAGAACTCTTTGCCAAGAATTCGTTCGGTTGGACAGGCTCTTCTACGCTTGGCACTTACTGTGTTTCAACAACGGCAAGCCATTACGACTGGGCTATAAAGAAGATTAAGAAGCATATCAAAACAAACAATAAGTAGATAAAATGGAGGCATAAAGAAAGAGTGGTAGTGTAAACTGAACTGAGTCACGGCTCTGTTTACACTATCAAGGAGGAGTTTCTGACCTATCATCAATGTAAATTCATATTCGGTTGTTTGTCAAACAACTGATATATCTCTTTGCGGGTATAGCCTGCAAGAATAACAGGAACATCCCTCCAGAGACACTACGATTTGCTATCTAACGGAATTTCAATGGAAGCCTTTGGCCTTTGGGATTTATTGCGAGTCCATAGCACGCCAGAAAGCAGCACAAAGCAAATACAAATCTTGTACATTTCATTTCCAAGCACAATGAAACAGAACAATCAAAGGAACTTTCCTACTTTCTCATAAAAACTCTTCAATATTTAGACTTACTGACATAGGGCTGTCATAGAAGACGCTATCTTTGTATCAAAAAGTGTTAAACTTAATATTATAGAATATGAAAAGATTATTTTTATGCTCATCATTTGCTGATGTTGCTAATCTATTTGTCGATTGTGCCAAAGAAGATTTGCAAGGGAAAATTATAGCTTTTATACCAACTGCAAGCCTTACAGAACCAATACGATTCTATGTAAAAAAGGGGAAAAAGGCTTTAGAAGAAGCAGGAATGATTGTTGAAGAAGTCGAGATTACCCAACTGCCCAAAGAGGAAATATCTTCTATATTACATAAATGCGATTATATCTACATAACAGGTGGAAATACATTTTTCCTTTTGCAAGAGTTAAAAAGAAAAGGTGTTGATAAAATTATATCTAAACAAGTGAAATTGGGTAAACTGTATATTGGGGAATCTGCCGGAGCAATAATAGCCTCTCCCGATGCAGAATATATGAGAAGTGTGAATTTTGATCCAATAGAAAAGGCTCCTGAATTGAAAGACTGTACTTCTTTAGATTTGGTCGATTTTTATACGATTCCCCATTATGGAAATTTTCCATTCAAGAAAAAAGGTGAAAAGATAGTTCAACTATATAATGAGAAGTTGCAGCTTATTCCTATAAGCTGT
>ENA-OXJK01000665-OXJK01000665.1-human-gut-metagenome-genome-assembly--contig:-NODE-665-length-12910-cov-9.53271_pt1 | contig 12910 bp, 9 predicted proteins | sample MGYA00249823_ERZ652372 | MGnify/ENA primary metagenome ERZ652372 (study PRJEB26925, sample SAMN05826969) | human gut metagenome | biome: ENVO:2100002; feature: ENVO:00000062; material: ENVO:00002003...
GTGTAGGGCCACCACGCCGTGACGGTGATGTCTTTGTGGTTGGTCCAGTAGTGCGGGTCGGTGGAGGTCAGCGTGGCGTTGGTGGGCGTCACGTCGTATGCCTTCACCGTGCCGTCCATCAGGACTGCCACGCTCTGCACACCCTCCCAATTGCCGTCCACCGGGGCACGGGTGCCGGCGGTGGCTGTCGCGGCGGGGTTCAGCCCCGTGGCGGTGAAGACGATGGGTGTGCCTTCCGCCCCTTCAGACAGGAAGCCTGCTTCGTCCTGCGTGCAGGCGGCGAGGGCGAACAGCAGGGCGAGGGCTGCGAATATATGGATGTTTGTTCGTTTCATGATGCGTGTTGTTTAGGGGTTTTTATTGTTTCTTTTCAGTACGGGCAGACCGCCGGTGCCGAGTGTCCACTGGTAGTCGTTGCCGGTGAGGGCGGTGTTCATGCCGTCGACGGCTGTCTGCCATTTCACGGTCGCGCCGTCTACCTTCGTGGCAACTACCGTTCCTCCTTCATTACGGAGTACTCCTTGCTCGGCATTGCCTCCCCAATAACAGGAAGTTATATTCTTGTAGTTGAAACGCACTATAGTTCCACAGCCAGCCTCATCTTTCAATGTGCCGTTGAACCAGCAAGCGATGATATCGCCATAATTTGCATTGGCTATACCACCACTATGTACAGTAAGTTTCCCGTCACAGAGCAGGCAATGATTTGGCCATGATTTCGGTCCACCATTCCAGCAGCTCCTCCACTACTGCCATCCAGATTCACATCTATGAGTTGTAGGTTCTTTATCACTCCACTTTGATTTAAAAAAAGAAAAAGTCCAAACCTCGCTGCTGAAAAGTTTAATCCCGTAATGCTGTGTCCCTGCCCATTAAAGACGCCGGAGTAGCCTGGCCATGTGTCTAAACGTGTCCATTCCCTACCCGTCAGGTCGATGTCGGCGGTGAGGGTGCAATTTATCGATTCATCTTTTTGTATGGCTTTGTTCCATGCCAGTAGGCCGTTGGCGTTATAGACCGTGTAGGTCTTGGTGTTGCTGTCGTAGATGTAGCCCAAATCCTCAGCCTCGCCGCTCTCGCCGCCGCCGTCAACCCAGCTGCCGATGGTGCAACCCTCTAACGTCAAGCCGGTGGCGTTCACCTTAACGGTATATTTATAGCGGCTGCCCGCTTCTAATACGACGTTGTTCTGCGGACGGAAGTAGAAGGTGCCGTCGCCGAGTTCCACCTTGACGAACGGTTTGCCTGCCGCAACGGTCTGCGGGGCGGTCAGTGCCTCGTAGGTGTTGCCGCTTGCGTTGTAGGTCTTGATGGCGGTCGGGTTGCCGTTATCGGCGGACAGGCTCATGAGGCTCACCGTGGCACCAGCGACGCTCGTGAATCCCGTGCCGGGCTTCAGTTCGATTGTCACGCGTGCCGTGCGGTGGGTAAATTCGAGTGTCGGGTTGTTAAATTCCACCTTCCGGTTCTCAGCAGAGATGAAGTCGCTGTTCTGGAAGTCAGCCAATTTGCTTTGGTCTTCGGCCACCTTCACGGCAGGCATCTGTGTGATGTCGGCATTGTCGAAGGGCCACCATGCCGATACGGTAATCGGGTCGCGGCTGGTCCAGTAGTACGGGGCGTTCTCGCGTGAAAGCGTGGCACTCTTGAAATCGGTAGAAGCCGTAACGGTGTATTCCTTTACCGCATCGCCCATCTTGAGTGCCACGGAAGTGACGCCCTGCCAGTCGCCGTCCACAGCGGCACGGGTGGAATGGGCTGCCAGCGGCGTTGCTTCTACGGACAGTCCGGTGGCACGGATGACGACGGGGTATTCACCTTCGGGCAGACGGTTATCGTCAGCAAGTTCGTCCTGCGTGCAGGCGGCGAGGGCGAACAGCAGTGCGGTGGCTGCGGGGATAAATAATCTATGTCTCATAATTCTTTATTCTAATCGATTAATTATTAAAATCCTACAGGTCAGCACCCACATCTCCACCGTCTATATCGTTCCACTTTGCAATGGTGGCTTCGCTGACTTCAAGGACTTTGTTGCGTACCTTGACGGTATAGGTATAGTTGTTGCCCGCCAGCAGTGCGCCTTCGGGCATGGTGAGTGTGGCATGATATTCCTGACCTTTGTAATTCACAACCAACGGCAGGGATGCAACTGTCTGCGGGAAGAGGATGATCGATGACGTGAGAACGCCGTCTGCCAAATTCATGGCCAGTTCTCCGGTCTGTGCCCCGTTGTCTGCGGTGGCAATACCGTCGGCCGTGTTGAACGTACCGGTGAGTAACAATCCGTCCAGCGTGTAACGTTCAGGCTTGACCACGCTGAAATTCACGCCGTCGCCCGCCTCGAAGGTAAGGGTTATCTGGCTCATGCGGTGGTGGAAGGAGTTGTCTTCACCGCCTTTGGCGGTTTTGTCGGTGAAGCTTACTACTGGGTTGTTTTTGTCTCCCGTGGCTCCTGAAGCAAAGAGGAAGTCGATGGCAGGCTGGTTCTGCTGCGCCGTGACATCGGTCGTGGCTGCGAGGATGCCTCCCGCTGCGTTGTACGGATAGTAGGCGCGGAAAGTATGGGTCTTTGTATCTTCGATATAGATGACCTTTCCTTCTGCCTCAAATTTCCCGTTTTTCAGGATGAAAGGCACGTTGCCGTACTGGGAATCGTTGCCGATGTCGGTGATGCCGATACGGTCGCCGCCAGTCCAGGTGGTTCCGCTGGCGCGGGTGGCGGGGGCGATGTTGGCGGTAAACTGGGCGGCCACGGGGTCACCGTTCAGGTTCTCGTTGTCGTTGTTGCAGGCTGCCAGTGCGAGGGCGAGCATCGCAAGTGCAAAAAATCTTGTCTTCATTATATCTGTAATTTTATTATTTAAATTCCATTTCAATAATTGCTGCACCTCAGCAAAATCAAAGCAAGCTTTGCTTCTGCGTTCGGTCTGCTAATTATTTACAAATCGGCATTTACATCATCACCTTTCACTTCTTCCCAGCCGTTGATTTCGGCTCCGTCCACTTCCATGCCTTCGGGAGTCTCAACCAGCGTTCCGCCGAGGGTCAGCGATTTGCCCTTTCCGGTGTTGAACTCCTTGAGAGCTTCTGTGAGGTCGCTTTTCAGCGTGGTGGGGCTCGGGTTGCCGTCCGCATAGCGGATTTCAGCCGTCAGCAGTTGTTCCGTACCGGTCACACCCAGCAGCCGCACCGTGGCTTTCCACTTGCCGGCATCGTCACCTTCGGTTATCTTGGTGAAGGGCAGCACGACGTTCGAAGCGGCTCCGTAGGTATCGGTAGCGAAGTCGAGTGTTCCGGCTGCACCCGTCAGATGGGCAACAATCTCCGTGATGCGTCCGGCGGCATCACCAGTAGGTTCGACGACAAGCGTCAGTTCGCGTACCTGCTGCTTCATTGCGGCAGTCAGCGGATAGTCCTTGTCTTTCTCGATGGTCACCTGTTCCGTATAGGTGAAGAACCATCCCAGGGCATTGTTCACAAAGGCATCCGTGCCTGCCCGGGTTCCCGTGGCTGCGGCAATGGTGGCTGTGGTGCCGTTCACGGTGATTCCTTCAGCCGGGTTCCACACCGCAAATGTGTAGCTGCCCGGAGCAAACAGATGGTCGGGGGTATGGGTGGCGGAAGTCTCCGTACCCGTATAGTCTCCAATGGTGACCGTCCATGTGGCAGGTATGTCGATACCCTCACCGCGGGCCGACCAGTCGGCTGTCACCGCAATCTTCCCGTAGTCGGGATGCGGCGTGTCATAAAGCGTGTCCTTCACGCAGGAAGAGAGCAGCACGGCGGCTGCCATTCCCATCATATTTATATGTCTTGCTTTCATATTCTATTCCTCCGTGTTAGAATAACTTCCATACCAATGTCACACCTGCATTGATGGGGCCCCACCAATCTTTTGTCTCGTTGCCGCGGCGCACGCGCACATCGTCGATGACTTCATATTTTTCGAAATCGGCATTCAGGTAGCCCAACCCGAGGTTGAAATCAAGATCTAATGCCTTGTTCAGCCGCAGATGATATCCGGCGGTGATGCCGCCACCCATCAGGTCGCCCTGCTTGCCTGTTTCGGAAAGCTTGTAGTTGAACTGTCCGGCCTTGAACATCGCGCCCAGATACCAAGCTTTCTTCTCACCCATATAGTAACGCACTTCCGGAGCCACTTCCCAGAGTGCATAGCGGCGGTCTTTGTCGCTCCAGCTCCAAGAAGTCCATGAGCCGTTTACGGCAATGCCCCATGACGGGCAGATGCGCCATTCAAGTCCTAAATCTGGTGTCAGGGTAGTCCAGCGCAGCAGGTTGGCACGCAGGGAAAAATGATAGTCGGTTGGGGTTTTGGTTTCCGACGGCGTGTCGGCAAGTGTATTTTGTTGAGCGGCTTTCTCAGCTTCTGCCTTTTCAGCGGCAAGTCGGGCTTCTTCCGCTTTACGTTGCTCTTCGGCAAGCCGTTCCTGCTCGGCACGCTTCTCGGCTGCCAGTCGTTCGGCTTCCGCCTTGCGTCGTGCTTCCGCGTCCGCATCCGTCACGGCTGTTTCCTTTACCGGTACCGTCAGGCGCACGGTAACAAAGTCACCCTCAGTCGCATGGTTGCGGGTAATGAAATTCTCCTCTTTTATTTCCGCACGGATAATCAGTTCGGATTTCACACGGTTGGCACGGATCTTCGCCGTGGCAAGGTTCTCGGCTTCACTGCCCAGTGAATTACAGTAGCCGTCAACCAATAGCGGCAGCTTGCCGTCAAGAATTGTGGTTTTGTTGTTTTCGATACATTCCAACAGGCGGGCAAGTTCCGTGTCATTGCCATTCCAAGGCACGTAGAACATGTCCTTCTGCGGAACGAACCGGAAGGTGTAGGTCGTGTCTGCTTTCTGCTGCGCAATGATAGGAAAAGTTACCGTCATCAGCCCCAGAAACAGGGTAAGAAAAGTGATTTTTCTGCTCATATAAACTTGAATTCATTATCTTTGTCATCTCCAAAGGTAATAAATGCCATTCAGCGCCCAAAATATTACAAAAACTTTTTCTGTTGAAATACAGCGTTTTATAAAAAATTGTCGTTTGAGCACTTTTCAAATTGTCGTTTGAGCACTTTTCAAATTGTCGTTAGAGCACCTTTTTGTCGAATTAGCACTTTTTTTGTCGTTTGAGCACTTTTTGAAAATGGGTTTCTGAGACCTTTTTCAATGTTTTTTAGTACACAAATTATTCCCGATTTGCTTTTTTCCATTTGGCAGGCGTACATCCTTCCTTCTCGGAAAATAATTTGATAAAGTTACTGCGGGAAAGAAAACCGGAGGACTCAGTCAGCTTCTGTATATTGATTTCCGGATGCTCCTTCAGCATGTTTTTCGCATACTCCAACCGGAGACTGGTTATCCATTCGCGGAATGTCATTTTATACGTAGTCTTGATATAAGCGGAAAGATAGGTACGGTTCGTATGAAGTATTTCGGACAGTTCTTTTATGGTAAGTCCCTGCTGGACATAGCCGTCTGTCTTTATCCAGTTGTCCACCTTCTCTATAAATTCTGTATAGGACACTGGAACTTCCTCATCTGAAACCATTTCGGGTTCAGTTCCCGAATTTGTCAGAAGTTCTTGTTCAGATTGTATATCCTGCTCAAACGCATTTTCCACCTGTTCATAGAACAGCAGGTAGTTCTGATAGCTGTAGAAAAGATAACAGTAGAACGGAATTGACGACAAAATCCAAATAAAAACATATTTGTTAGGCAGGAATGTCAGCAATCCGCATCCGACACCGAAGATAACAGCCCAATAAGTGAATATGGAAAGCCATTCGATATATGCGCCTATATCATCCGCCTGAGTTTCATTGAAAATTCGAATGGCTCTACGATATGCAACTATGACTCTGCGAGCTAAAACGACTCCAAAAACAACTAACCAGACAGCTAAAGCAAATAAAGAGATTTTTTGTATGATTCCGCTTGGCACCAGGAACACCACAACTCCGGAAAGAGTTGAGAATATAATCCATAAAATGATATGTGTCCACACACGCCGTTTGGTAATGTAAAAACGATCAAGCAACATTATCAATGCCGAACTGAACAGAGAATAGCAAAGGAAGTATGTGGACATGTTCATCAATATGGTAGAATCCGCATTTTTGAATCGGACACAAAAGAAGAAATGTACCGAATAGTTTGCCGAAAGCAGCAGCATAGCTATACCCATAATCTGTCGGGAGCGGAGATAATTCTTGAAAATTTTCTTTTCAGGAGTCTTTGCAAACAAAAAATAAAAGCCGAAGAATAACATCAACGGCAGTGCGGCACAAAGTGAAAAACTGTATATAGATGGCTCCATTGTTATGCTTATTTGATTTTGATACAAAGATACGTCTTTTTCTTCACAAATAGACACATAATCTATGATTTAACGTTATAGATTCGGTCATATTAGATTGAAAAATTATTAGAATTAAAGCCAGTGGTGAAAAATTCAACCACTGGCTTTTTCTGTCAAGACTTCGATATTAAAGTTTTACACCTTTGGATTCCGATAAACCGGGTCTCCCTATAATTAAATGACTGCGTACAAAGTCCACGTGCGGGCTTTCCGGCTGTTGTTCCGTCTGTTTTTTCTCGTTGCCTTGCCGGTTCTCTTCCGTGTTTTCCTGAGCCGGAGCCAGCTCAAGCTGTATCTTGCGGTCCAGTGCGGCGAGTTCGGACTTCAGCTGTTTCAGCTCGTCCTCCTTCTTCCACACCTTGCCCGCTATCTCCTGCAACTGCGGAATCTCCTTTTCCAGCACTTCGTTCTTAGACTTGTACTGGTCGATGATGGTCGGAATCCTCTCCAATGCGTTCAGAAAGTTTCGTGCGGCAGCAATCGGGTCTGCCATCGCCAGATGCCCGTTGTTGTAGGTGTACTTGTAGTTACCCTCCACCACGAAGCGGTTGTCAGTGAACTCCAGACCTTCTTTGAGTGTCCTCTCGCTGACCACCTTTATCGGAAAGCCGTAAAGTTCCCCGACAGCCTTGTACAGTCCACCAGTCGTGGCGTTCTTGGCGATTTCCTGCAAACGCTTACCGATGACCTTCTCATCCGTTGAATCCACGCCGTCCACCTTGACAAGATTAAGGCGGCTGCCTTCCTTATCAGTCTGCACAACGGAAAGAAAACGGTTCCAGTCTTCCGTCATGGCTTCGATGAAAGCCGTGTTGTTGCGCAGTTCTCCCGTCTTGGATTCCAGCTATAACTCCGAATCGCGCTTGCCCTTGCCCCACGACTTGCGTTCCCCTTCGAGCGAGGCGATACGCTTCTCTAATTTCGCCTTATCCAAAAGGTCGGTATTGCCGGAGAGCAACGCCATATACTCCGAGAAGTTCATACCCGATTTTTCGTCCATTGCACCCTCGTCTATGGTACGTACGCCCATCGCTCCACTTTTGAGCTGCGATATGAACGTCTGCTTGCAGTGCAGCAGATTGAACTTGTAGCTGTCCAGCGACTTTTCCACCGCGTAGATGATGACATCCACGTTGTTCTCGGCAAAATGCTTGGCAATCTCGTTCCCGGCTCTAACACCCCGTCCGTCACGCTGTTGCAGGTCGGACGGTCGCCACGGTGTATCAAGGTGATGGATGGCGACACATCTTTTCTGCGCATTCACGCCCGTTCCGAGCATACTTGTGGAGCCGAACAGCACGCGCACCGTCCCGGCGTTCATGGCATCTATCACCGCCTTACGAGCCTTATCCGTCTTACACTCCTGAATGAAGCGCACCTCACTTGCCGGTATGCCGTAATCCTCCACCAACTTGCGTTTTATCTCGCTGTACACGTTCCATCCTTCCCCCGGCTGGTATGTCCCCAAGTCGGAGAACACGAACTGCGTACCCTTGTGCGCCTCGTACTTGTGGTAATACTCTGCAATCATCTTGGCACAATGGCTTGCCTTGTTGTCGGGATGGTCCTCGTAGTTCGGGTCTATCATGCGCATATCAAGAGCCATCTTTCTCGCGTAGTCGGTGGCGATGAGCATCTTCGCCTTTTCCTCCGTTTCCGACAGGGGTAACCTGCCAAGCAGAGTGGCATCGCCGGTTTTGGCAAACTGCATCAGCTTCTGTATGAAGTCCTCCTGCTCCGGTGTGGGCGGTATGTGGTGCAGTATCTCATTCTTGTTTGGTCTGTCCACACCTACATCCTCCGCCGTGCGGTAGTCGGTAATCTCGTTGTAGAAGGCGGCAAGCTCCGGCACCTTGATGAAATAGCGAAAACGCTCCTTCTGAACGATATTGTTCGTTACGTTGAACTCAAAATCGGTCGTCTTTTTGGCGAAGATGGCAGCCCAAGCATCGAAACAGCGGATGTCCTGCCGTTCCAGTTCGTTGGGGCGCAGGTATTTGAAGAGCAGGTACAGTTCCGTCAGACTGTTGGAAATGGTCGTGCCCGAAAGGAACGTAGCCCCCAAGTCCTTGCCCGTGCGTTCCTGTATGGTACGGATGGCAAAGAGCATATTCAGGGCCTTCTGGCTTCCTTCCGAGTTTCCCAATCCCGCCACACGGTCATGACGGGTGTTGAAAGTCAAGTTCTTGAACTGGTGACTCTCGTCAATGAAGATGTGGTCGATGCCCATCTGCTTGAAGTCCACCACATCATCCGTGCGGGACTTGATGGCGTGTTCCACCTTCTCCAGCTTCGCCACAAGGTTGTGCTTGCGCTTCTCCAGCCCTTTCAGCATCGCCCGCGACACGTTCTTGCCCTGCTGCCGCAAGACTTCGAGATTTTCCTCCACCGTGTCAAGCTCCGCCTGCAGGATGCGCTGCTGCAATTCCGGCGACTGCGGTATCTTCCCGAACTGGTCGTGCGACATGATGACGCAATCATAGTCGTTGTTCTTGATGTTGTTGAAGAAACGCACACGGTTGGCGGTCGAAAAGTCCTTTTCAGAAGCGTAGAGGATGCGGGCGTTAGGATAGGCCGCCTGATAGGTGGCGGCAATCTCCGCCACATTCGCTTTCAGCCCGATAATCATCGGCTTGTGCGCCAAGTTCAGACGCTTCATCTCATGTGCCGCTATGCACATTATCAGCGTCTTGCCGGTTCCCACCTCGTGGTCGCAGATCCCGCCGCCGTTCTGTTTCAGCATCCAGACGCAATCCTTCTGCGACGGGTAAACGCTCTTGATTCCCCGGCTTGCCAGCCCTTTCAGGTTGAGGTCGGGAAAAGTCTGGTGCGAGCCGTCGTACTTCGGGCGCACGAAACAGTTGAACTTGCGGTTATACATCGTCGTGAGCCGTTCCTTGAACTGCGGCGACTGTTCTTCCAACCATTCGGAGAACCCGTTACGGATTTCGTCTATCTTCGCGTTGGCGAGCTGTATGCCCTCGCTGTCGCGTACCTTGATGTCGTTGCCGTTCTCGTCCTTGCCGATACTTTTCATCATGTCGGGGCAGGTGTTGTGCAGGGCGTGCTTCAACAGGTGCATACCGTCATAGTTCCGGTAATAGCCCTTTACTAAAAACTCGTCCGTGATCTTCATGGTACGGTAGCCGCACGCCACGGAAAACTCGTCCATGCTTGCGGAGTAGGCTATTTTCACGTCCGTGTCGAAAAGGTGGCTCATGTAGGCGGCATACACACCCGTGGGAATCCAGCGTTCCCCGAAATTGAAGTCGAGGTCTTCAAAGGCGATGCGCTGCGGTTCGGCCTCCTTCAATGCCTCCCACGCCTGTTTCACCTCCGGCATCCGCTCACTTTCGGGATTGTCCTCCATCCAGCCCTCTATGCGTTCCGCCTTCTCTATCACGTTCCCCGCGATGAAGCGGTCTTTGATTTCGTAACCGGTTACGAGCGGGTTGTAGAAGATGCGCCCCTTGAGGGCACCAAGCAGTTCCTCTTCCGTGGTGTCGGTTATCTCCCGCATATAGCCGAGATTGACCGTGCCGAACTTGTTGAGCGATGCGGACAAGGCTTCTTCGGGAGAGCCTGCATTGACACGGCTCTCCACCGAGAAGGAAACGGGACGGTCGAAGATGTCCGCCTTGACAAACTTGCCGTCCTCCGCACGTTCCAGCGAAAGGATGTCGCGCCCTCCGGCATCCATCATCACCAGTTTCACGTTCTGTCTGGCGTTAAGGTTACCGTAACGCATGACAAACTCATCGTAGTAGGTGTTGAGATACCCGCGCTGCGGTTTGTGTTCCGTATGGTTCTCCGTCTCGTGGCTATACAGACATTCGTAAGCGTCACGGAGCGATATATACAGCATCGCTTTCTCTTTTTGATAGCCACGGAGGTCGAGCGGTTGGAAGGTCGCACCGTAAGGCGTGAGGTCTTTCAGGTAACCGAGATTGCGTGAAGCATCCAGCACCATCGAGCCGTCACGGTGGTGTGGCTCCAGCAGGCCGTTGAACGGACGGGGAGAAAGGTCCATGACTTCCTCCTTCGGCTTTTCCGTTTCAAGTTCCGGGAACAGGGAAGTGGCAACCGTTTCGGAAGTAGGCACAACTTCTGCCAGTGTTTCAGGTTGCTTTATTTCTTCCGTTTGTTCCGGCTTTTTATCCATATTGTCCGAAGAAGGCGCAAAAGCAGGGTTCAACGTGTCTTTGATACCCATCTTTTTCAGTTGTTCCTGCCTGTGCCGTTCTGCCTCAAGCCGTAGGGCCTTGCGCCGTTCCGCTGTCAGGCTCATCATTGTCTCATAGAAGCCGTTGATGGGAGGATTGGTTTCCCAATCCAGAGTGGCGTAAATGTCGTCCGGGTCGTTTGGCTTTTCGGCATTTTCCGGCTTTTCTTCCTTATTACCGTTTACCGGCTTGGCGGCTTCAACGAGTGGAGTAACTTTGACTTGCGGTTTAGGCGTGGACGGCATAGGCTTCGGCTTGCTTTCCTTTTTCGCTGCCTTTTTCTTTTTTACCGGTTCCTCTATGGGCATACCCCAAAGGTCGAGCAGGGTAAGCTGCACGGCTGACGAATGATTGGGTTGGCGCGGCTCAATCTCCGGCTTTTCCTCTATGGGCTGTGCCTGCGGCTTCTCCACTCCCTTGACAGGCTCAATTACAGAAACGGGGGCTATTACAGAAGGTGATACCTTTTCTGTTTTCGGAGCAGGTTGCACTTCCGCAGCCGTGCTTTCCTCCTTTGTCGGATGCAGCCTGTGTCTCTCATACAGTTTCCTGTCAAGTTGTTGCAGTTCTATTTTCAGATGCTCCCGCAAGTCTTCCGCCAGTTGTGCGATGTCCCCACAGTGCAGGAGTTTATAGGCTGGTTTCCCGTACGGGTCGGTACTTCTGATCAAATCCGTGTGTGAAAGCGAGCCGATGCTCCATACATACCCATTTACGGAAGTGCCGATAGGGGTCTGTTCGGTCTGCACGAAGAGTTTTTCGTTGTAATACAGTTCACCGTTCTTTCCGCTGTTCTTTTGCAGGATAATCAGGTCGCTGCCCACCTCCGTTCCCGCGTTATCCGTAAAGAGGTTGTTCGGCAGGCGGGCTACGCCCACCAGATTGGCATGGTTCATCATATACTCGCGTATGGGCGCGTTGGTCGGGGCATCCAGTACCCCCTGCGAGGTGATGAACGCCACGATTCCGCCTTCACGCACCGCGTCAAGGCTTTTCAGGAAAAAGTAATTGTGTATCGTCCGTGCCGCCGAGAGCCTTGCAGGATCCTTGCTGCCCGAAAAATCCGGGTCGAACACCGCCACATCGCCAAACGGTATATTGGAGACAGCCAAATCAAAATGGTTCATGAACGGCTTTTCTATCTTCTCGAAGCCCTGTACCCTTACTTTCTGTCCGGGATGCAGGTGCTTCAGTATCTTGCCCGTCATCAGGTCTTTCTCAAAAGCCATGATGTCCGCGTCCGGTCTGTTCTCCAGCACGGCGTCCACGAATGCACCGACACCTGCCGACGGCTCCAGCACCCGGTCGGGACGGATGCCGTGTTCATGCAGCACGTCCGCGATGGTCCCGGTTATCTCCGGCGGGGTATAGAAGGCGGTCAGCACGGACTGCTTCATGGCATCCATATTCCGTTTGTACTCCGTCTCGTCTTTTGTGTTCTCCCGCAGCAACCTGTGCAGTTCCACGGTAGGGGCAAACAGTTCGAGGTCGGACTTCGCCCAGTGGACGGCATCCGTCAGTTCCCTTGCAGGGTTGAGTATGCACTTCAGTCCCCCGAAACCGCAATAACGTTCTAACAAGAGCCGTTCGCGTGCGGTGGGTGTGCGCTGTTCCCTGTCAAGGAGGAATGCCGTCCGTATCGCCTCGATGTTGTCCCGCAGCCTCTGTTTGCGGTTAAACGCCATACTCTTCGATATAGAGGATGACGGCTCCCGTCAGCTCCGTGTAGAGCAGGTCATATTCGGGCGACAGGGCGAAATTGTCGTCCGAGAGGTCATAGATGGAGAATACGTTTCCGACAAGCGGCAGCAGCTTCTGGGTAAAGGCTTCACATTTTTCTCCCGGTACTTCACCCGCAAATTCGTTCTCCACGACTTCGCGCAGGATGGCGTGCTTGGAGTAGCGAAGGCCCTCCGTCAGCACCTTCATCGCCAGTTCCTGCGCCCCGTCGGCAGGATAGCCTTCGAGCCTTGCCCGTTCATACGCTTCGGCGGCACGGTCGGTTCTTTCTCGGATGAAGGCTTCATCGGCTGCCTGTTCGAACTTGTTCGTGGTGAGGTAGTCCAGCAGGTACAGACCGTAATAGGAAAAGTCGGTCCGACCCTCGTTTTTCTTCTTGTTGTTCATTTCTTTGGAATTTAGTGGATTGATAATGATGATAGGGATAATCGTTGGAAAACGAGAAGAAAAAGGCACCCGGTATCCCTCCGAGTGCCACCACTAAATCCAAAGTATGAGTGTAATCCGGTATCGAAGAACAATTCATTACTCTGAACCAGTGGCAAAGTTAAACATTTATTTTCTTCTTTTCGCAG
>ENA-OXJK01000699-OXJK01000699.1-human-gut-metagenome-genome-assembly--contig:-NODE-699-length-12154-cov-9.86974_pt1 | contig 12154 bp, 7 predicted proteins | sample MGYA00249823_ERZ652372 | MGnify/ENA primary metagenome ERZ652372 (study PRJEB26925, sample SAMN05826969) | human gut metagenome | biome: ENVO:2100002; feature: ENVO:00000062; material: ENVO:00002003...
TGTATAAGAGACAGCACCTCCAGATTCGCGCAGTTTCATTCCCGGAAGTTTCTGTAACGCTTCACTCAAGTTTTTGGTAGAATTCTGCAGTTCACGTGTATCTACAGCTACGGCATTAAAGGCCGAACGCTTGATGCGTCCGACTCCGTTGGAAACGACTACGACTTCATCCAGCTCGGTGACTGAAGGCTTCAAGATTACATTTTGCTTGCTACGTCCGTCTGCCAGAAGTTCCACTTCTTTTTCTATCGTCTCGAATCCGATGGCAGATACCGTCAATGTGTATTTCCCGGCAGGAGCCTTCAGATGGTATAAGCCTTTTTCATTGGTCGTGCAGCCGTATTGTGTTCCTTTCAGGTACACCGTGGCGAAGTCAATGACACTCTTGTCCGAAGAAAGAACTTTCCCAGATAGTAACGAACGGCCTTGTGCAGAAAGAGATAAGACACAAGCACCCAATAATATAAAAAGTACACCCCACTTCAAATTTTCGCTTCCCCGCGAAAAAGATAAATTTCTCATTTACTGTAACTCGTATTTTTTGTTCAGGACTAATTTTCTGTGTGCAAAATTAAGGCGATTGTCCGGGTGGGGCAATCGCCAAATATGGGTAATTTAGACTATGTATAAATACCTATTTGTAGGTATTGTGTAGTTTGTCCTATGAAATGTAACGGGTTACGGTTAGAGAATTTGGACTGTTACAGGATATGGAAGTGCTTCAATGCCTGCATGATACCTTCTTCATCCACCGATGTAGTGATATAATCGGCCGCAGCCTGTATGTGGGGAGCTGCATTTCCCATGGCAATTCCAGTACCTGCATGTTTCAGCATCGGAATGTCATTGCCGCCATCGCCAAAGGCCATGGTGTCCTTCAGGTCAATGTGGTAATGGGCCAGCACCTGGTCAATTCCGCAGCTTTTGCTGTTGCCCTGCGCAATAATGTCGGTAAAAAGCGGATGCCAGCGCATGGGCTCGCAGTGGGTCAGCACCTTTCCGAATATTTCTTCGTCTTTCTCTTTGGGAAAATATCCCATGATTTGCAGGATTTCCTTGTTTCTCGCCGTTTCAATAGGGCGGATTTCCGGAATGTCAATTTGAATCAGACGGGCAATCTCTCTGACAGCCTCATCCTCATGTGTCAGGAACCAGGTATTGTCGTGTACAAAAACAAACGGCATTTCCGGATGGTCATGCTGGTACTGAATGAGTCGTTCAATGTCTTCTTGCGGCACACACCCCTTGTAGATGTCCTCATGATTTGCCGTGAAGCAATGTGCTCCGTTCAGCGTGACATAACCGTCGAAATCCAGGTTACCCACGGCATCCATCATCAATGTCTTTGGACGGCCGGTGGCAATGAATACCTTAATACCTTTTTCTCTCAAAAGTCGCAGGGCTTCGCGGGTAGACTCCGGCACGGTGTGAGTCTGGAAAGAAACTAATGTTCCATCAATATCAAAGAATATCGCTTTTACCATTTTTCGTGTATTAAAAGTCCGTGTAAAGATAATGAATAAAGAAACAGGGGAAGAACAACTCTTCCTATTTATATTACGAAGTGCTAACACTCTTTTCCGATGTTCTGCACTAACTTCAGGAAGTCGTCCTTAGGAACAATCAGCTTGTTTCGTGTTTTCAGGCGTATGTTGTAAACCGTCTGAGTTGAGCAGTGCAAAAAGTCCGCAATCTTTACACTTTCACTAATACCCAATCGTACAAGCGCATAAATACGTAGCGTGGTATTTAGTTTTTCATCTTCTGTCAGGATAATCCGTTCTTCCGGGACAAGTAACTGATTGAATTCTTCCACGAAAGAAGGATACACATGAAGAAAGATGGTATCAAAAGTACGGTAAAATTCCTTTAGTTCGCTTTGCGTCATAGCCTGGTTGCTGGTCAGAGCCAGTGCTTCTTCGTACTGGTGTACTTTAAGCTTACATTTGAGTTTCCCTCTGAATTCATCGAGCAGGCTGATATAGTTGGAACAAATGGAGAGTACATAAGCGATGTATTCTTCCTTCAACTGGTTGGATGCTTGTAATTTTAGATTGGCTTCTTTTAAGCTGGTGTTTAGTTGCTGTTCTTTTTGATGGGCATGTTCCAGGTCGTTGTGTACTTTTGCCATCTCAGCAGCTTGTTCATTTAATTGTTTGTTCGCTTGGTTTATCTGGATACGTGAACTGTTTATTTTACCAATCTGTTTCCATAATATGAAAATTGTGATAATCAGTGCCAATGCGAGGAGGCCCAATAGTAATACAGAGGTCCTTAGTTTGGATTTCTGGGCTTTGTCGAGACTCTGATAAGCGGTCAATATATCATGCTGTGTCTTGGAAATACTCACCAGACGGACTCGGTTGCAATATGACTGGGCAAGCTCCAGACACTTGGAAATATAAAGGTATGCACGCTCAATATTTCCTTCCTGAAATTCTATCTGTGCCAGTTCTTCTAATGAGGCTATATCTTGATTAGCTGATTTTACATCTGCCAAAGCAGATAAAACAAGATAATATTTGGCTTTATCCTTGACTCCCTGTTTCTGATAGATTTTAGATAGCATATAGGCATTCATGGCATCGTGACGTGTGTCCATCTGTGACTGGCGGACTGCTGTTTCCAATGTATCTTTAATACAAGAAAGGTTATCCGAGTTAAACAGTGCCAAACCTTGGTACCACAAGGACATTTGCTCTTTCTCTGTTTGTAAACATAAAGCAAGAGAATCTCTATACAATTGCTCTTGCCGGGCATAGTAATCTACTTGTTCTCGTACGCTTTGAGGAACGTGTTTGCTCCAGTCAATGGGAGCTGCCGAATATTGCAGTATGTGTCCGGCCAGGAAAATCTGGTGAGCATAATATTCTATTTTCAGGTTAGGTGTGGTAACGTACGGCCGTAGCTGTGCCAAATCGCTGGATGCACTTAATACCAATCCGGTGGAGGCAGCCATATACGTCTTATAGATTTTCCATAAGGTTTCTCGTTCTTTGTTTCCCATTTTTTGAGATAGCTCCAGATTTTTTTGTGCATAAATCAGGGCAGAATCTGCTTCAAAAGAGTTGTAGGCCTCGTAAAGCAGTTTGTTTATCCAGTATTTCTGCTCATTGTCTCTGGTAGATGCTTCATATTTATGAAGTTCAAGAATCTGGGCCTTTTTCTGCTGTACATACTTGGGATATTTCAATAAAGCAGCATTCAATTCACGAAGGAGCTGCTCCTCATCTTGAATTTGAGGTTCAGAAAAGCAGGGAATAGTCCCTACGCAAAGTAGGGTGAACAAGATGAGGTATATTTTCATATAGTATGGCATAGCGTAGGTTTGAACAGAGGCTAAAGTTACATAGATTTCTTGTAAGGCAAGAGGTTTTACGAGAAAAAGAATAAAAACGCTGTTTAAACATACTTGGAAGGCAGTTTAAACAGCGTGATAATGAGCTTTAATTCAGCTTTATGATAAACCTATGAAACCATTTGCAGATTATAACGCAGACACAGAGAAGTCTTTTGTCAACCCTTCTGCACTATTGGTACCCACCCAAAGTGTGAAGGCACCAGGCTCTACAGTATAATTCATATCGTATCCCCAGAAAGCAAGCTCAGAGACTGGAAGACTCAATGATAACTGTGTAGATTCTCCTGCTTTCAGTGTGACACGCTGGAAGCGTTTGAGTTCCTTCACCGGACGGGTGACTGACCCAACCTTATCCTGTACATAAAGTTGAACCACTTCCGTTCCATCGTATTTGCCTGTATTTTTTAGGGTGAAACTGATGGATAGAGTATCCTGTGCGGTCAATTTGTCTGATGCAAGACTCAGGTTGCTGTATTCAAAAGCTGTGTAGGAGAGACCGTAACCGAAGGGGAAGAGAGGTGAGTTGCCTGCATCCAGATAGAAAGAGCGACATCCCACAGATGTCTGTCCTGCTTCTACAGGAATTTCATCAATCAGCATTTCAGTCGGATTGGCAGGACGGCCTGTCTTGTGCTGTGCATAATAGATAGGTACTTGTCCGCTCATACGGGGGAAAGTTACCGGAGTTTTTCCGCTTGGGTTTACTTTTCCGAAAAGAATATCGGCTATGGCTGGTCCGCCCATTGTACCTGGATGGAAGCTGTAGAGCATTGCATCTGAAACTTTTACTTCATCGGCAATGACCAGCTGACGTCCGGCCATTACTACCATAACAACTGGTTTCCCAGTGGCAGCCAGTTCTTTGATAAGCTGACTTTGGGCTCCCTGCAGATTCAGATTGGCCAGGGAATGTGCTTCACCGGAAAGAATCGATTCTTCTCCGACAAATACCGCCACAGCATCGGCCTGACGGGCTGCATTTACTGCACGAGCAATACCTGTCGTGTTCTTGTCGCGACTGTAGTCGAGTCCTTTTTCAAAGAGTACCTTAACCCTGTCGCCATACATTTCTTTGATGGCAGTCAAAGGCGTTTGTGTATGTTCTTTTTCTCCGTCGAATACCCAGGTACCCATCTGCTCATAGGGCGCATCTGCCATAGGACCGATGACGGCCAATGTTTTTATCTTATCGGTAAACGGTAATGTCTGGTTCTCATTTTTCAAAAGTATGACTGACTGCTCAGCGGCTGTTTTAGCTGTTTGCAGATGCTTTTCGGCGTATTTTACAGTTTGTGGAGTTACTACATAAGGATTGTCGAACAAACCTAAACGGAATTTCAGGCGTAGAATGTTGCGTACGGCATTGTCAATTGTCTCTATTGATACCTTGTTTTCGGCTATGGATTGTTTGAGGTTCTGGATAAATGTTTCACTCACCATTTCCATATCTACGCCCGCATTGACAGATTTTTCGGCTGCGTCCTTTCCGTCGGTACAGAAACCGTGATTTACCATCTCAAGTGCGGAAGCCCAGTCGGTTACGACCATACCATCGTATTTCCATTCTTTACGAAGCACATCCTTCAGTACAAAGCTGTTAGCTGTAGAAGGCACACCATCATTGTCATTGAATGAAGTCATGAAAGTGGCACATCCGGCATCTGCTGCCGCCTTGAAAGGAGGAAGATATACGTTTCTCAGCACACGTTCAGGTATGAAAGTGGAATTGTAATCCCTGCCTCCTTCTGCCGCTCCGTATGCAACGAAGTGCTTCGCGCAGGCCGCAATAGCCGTAGGGTCATTCAGTGAATCTCCCTGATAGCCTTTTATCATGGCCGTTCCCATTACGGCATTCAGGTAAGGGTCTTCTCCGCAACTTTCCGCAATACGTCCCCAGCGAGGGTCGCGTGCCACATCAATCATCGGGGCAAAGGTCCAGCGGATTCCGTCGGCTGAGGCTTCAATGGCTGCTACACGAGCTCCTTCCTTTACGACTTCAGGATTGAAGGTGGCTGCCTGTCCCAGTGGAATAGGGAAGATGGTTTTGTAGCCATGAATAACGTCACGGGAAACAATCAATGGAATTCCCAAACGTGACTCCTCTACAGCAATCTTCTGAATCTTGTTTACTTCTTCCGGATTTACCACGTTCAGAATAGAACCTACTTCTCCTTTGCGTACACGCTTGGCCAGGTCTTCAAAGTCCCATGGGCTGAGCTGGTTCATCTGACCTAATTTTTCTTCTAAGGTCATTTTATGAAGCAAGGTTTCTACCTTGTTTTCTATCTCTGTATTTTTGTCCTGTGGCTGACTGCATCCCATGAGGGAAGCAGCCAGAGCCACAGCGTATAAAAGGTTCTTTTTCATTGTATGATGCTTAATGTGTGAATAGTTTAAGTTTAGAAGGCGCAGATTGGGCGGACTTTCTCACTACCGGGAATGCCATGCCAACCGTTTTCCTGTCCATCGCTTTGCATAAGGCAGAATCCTTGGCTGGAAATGAAAGTTATGGAAGGAATACTTCCTGATAACTCTTCTCCGTTTATTTTGCTCAATTGACTGTTTACGGATTCCAATCCTTCACTTGACTGCGTTCCTGAATTTTCACCTCTCACAAGATATTTAAGTTCGTTAAAGGAAGGTATATACCATGAAGTAGCATTTGCTATAGTTTCTGATTCGTGAGAATCCAATCCTCCAAATGTAACCCCATTATTATTTGCGTTTGTTGTTAACAATTGGGTCATTTTATACCCATTGGACAAATTTTTATTTTCTGACTGTTCATAACCGGCAAAACAAGTACCCCAGGCGTTTACATTATCTGTAGGGGCTCCGTAATTGTTGCCATTTGTAAGAGAAACAACCAAGCCATGTTTTCCGTTATATCCAGGTAAGTCAGCTTCAGTTAATTGATTATTTGTTAAAAAAGTACTCCATTCATTGCCACTGCCACTGTCACTGCTATCTATCACATGAAATACTATACCCTTACAGGTCCATCCTTCAGGAATACCGGCAGCATTTCCCGGAAGCACCAATACATCATCAGACGACACACAGTAAAAATCTCCTGCTGCCATTGCAGTGCCTTCTCCCGTATTGATAGGACAAGGAAAAGAGTAACTTTTATTTGCTTCTAGAATTAGTGGAGTTTCATTGCTTACGGTTTTTACATACGGTGTATTGTTTGCTGTATAGAAATATCGGAATTCATCTTTAGCCAATGTCTCATTGTCGATAAGACAAACATATTTTCCGTTAACCAATTCAGGAGTATATAAATTATCGCCAATAGAAAATGCTACATCAGAAAGTTGCAATGAATAGGTTATCTTGTTTCCCTTAGAAGTTGTAGTGGTAGCTTCTGCTGAAAAGGTTAGCATGGAAAACGCGTGTGTAAAGTTTATGTCCATGGATGCCGCATGAAATTCTGTTGTTTCAGAAACAAGTAAATCCTTTTCTTCAAAGCTTACATCTTTGTTTAGAAAGATTTGTTTCAGTTCTTCTATTGAAGAGGGAAGGTTTTCCGCAATCTCTGTATAAGGAAAGTATGCAATGGCTTTTTTGATTTTACTGCTATAGTATTCATTGGTCTTATTGAGCCATTTGTTTTCCCCATTCTGATTTACGAACTTAAACGCCACATTGGCATAAGCCTTTCCTGATTCGTCAATCAACAGTATACCTAATTCATCGCCATTGGCATCATTTATATCTGTACCAGCCTCAAAAGTTACCGTCTTGCTGTCGTTAATCACACGGCTTTCTGTGCTTTCTATAAAATCATCCACTTTGACACTGCCTATACTCAATATTCCATCCGTTATAGGCTTTTCTACATTTGCCTGATTCATTATTTCATCTTGTGTACAGGCAGAAAACAGCAACATAGATAAAGCTGCAAGTTTTATATGTAAATATAATTGTTTCATAACTAAAAAAAATAATTATGAGTTATTAGAATGTAAGTATCAGACGTACTTTCTGTTCTGAATTCACAGCCCTATAAAAATCTGGACTACTTATTGCACCACTACCAAATTCTACTATATAAGCATTGGCATCACTATCAAACGAGCTGTCCCAGTATGTACCATCCAAGGCTGTATATCCTTGTTTAGAAATGCTTTCAAGAGATTTCAAATCCTTCAATTGCGTATGCGAAGGCAAATACCAACCGGAAGTACCGTTTATCACACTTGGAGAGTTCTTTGCTGTAGAAGTAGATGCTGCCGGTACTGTCGTTTCAGTTTGAGTTTTGGCCTTTTCAATGAGGTGTTTTGTGTTCTGATAACCAATATATTGAGTAGTATTGCCTCCTCCTATACCAAATTCGGGGTATTCATTACTATGTAAAGTCCCTTCTCCTTCTTTCCATTTAAAGGTGGTTCCTTGAGAAGCATTCTCTTCATCTGTCAGTGCGACTGCATATCCATGGATTTTTGTTAGTCTTCCATCATAGTTGACCACGTCATCAGTTTCATGTTTCCCAACTTTGAATATGACTCCTGCCGTTTCCCCATCCTTGTAATCTTCGCCATAAGTACCATTGTTATAGAGATAATACCCTACTTCCATATATTCTGTTGTGTATGTCAGTTTAATGTCTGAGCGGATATTTTTGAATGTGAAAGTGATATTATTTTCTGCTACGGAACGTTCTCTATCACACATTCCTTCAAAATCAATTCCGTCACTTACTTCGCTTTTTGTATAGGTAATGGAAAATCCATGTGTTGCATCTGCTATGAAGTCATTTTCTATACCTTGGAGAGAATATCCAGCTAGTATAGAAATTTCTTCTGGTATTACTACCTTGAACTTTGAGTCTGTAATTTCATCATCCTTAATCGTTTCATTATCCCAGCTTATGGAAGAACTTTCCATGTTAACCGTCAGTCCTTTTTTATCAACCCAGATATAGTATTTCTGCTGTGCGCCGGGAGTCAGAACTCCTGTTTTTCTTTCTTCTTCTGTTTTGCCGTCTACTATCGTACTTTTTCTAGGAGTATAATAATGTGTGTCACCTCCGATTTCGACTTTTATCAATGGCTTGTCCCACATCTCACAAGGTACCATGATTGCTTCGCCGTTCGCATCGTCAATACGACGTGGATTAATGGGGGTGTTAACATCTCCTATAGGATTGATTATTCCCTTAGTATAGGTCACGGCTCCATACCCTAAAAAATAAATTCGGGCATTTTTTGCCTCTTCATCCGTATATGCTCCATGTCCTTGGAGCATATACAGCATTTTTGTCATTTGATGATTGAACTGAAGATGTACCTCTTTACTTTCTGCTTGAGTCTGGCAAAATAGCAAATCGCAATCGTACAGTTTCTGTTCTGTGGTCTGATCTGTTAAGTTGATTTCCTGGTCAGTCAGAGGAGTCCAAGCCGTAATGTTTACTGGAGTACCTTCCCATTGATAAGGCTCTTCTGTAGTGCTCATTGTACCATCCGTTGCAATGGAATAAGCTTTGAAAGAGGCTGTATTCTCGCCTAAACTTACGCCTATTTGTTCGTCTCCTTCCCATTGGTTGTTTAAAACCCTACTTCTCATTTTTCCTACGTTAGCGGAAAAGGATATATCCCCGTCGTGGCTGTATTCTAATTCTTTGTCTACAGTGCAGGCGTACATGCCTAAAACAAGCGCTGCTCCCACTATATAAAATTTATGTACTTTCATATTTGTCGATGCTATAAAATTTATTCAATATCTGTATCTACCCGACCTTTATCTTCTTCATTGTGATTCCAGTCATTTATAGACCCACCAGAAGATATGTCCTCTTTTTGCTCTTCGTCATCTGGATTATCCTCTCCACCAGGGTTGTCTTCGCCGTCTCCATCTTCATTTCCCTCATCAGTGTCTCCACCTTCATCGGAGCCACCTTCGTCATCGGTATTACCGTCATTTTCTGAAGGAGGATTAACTATTATCAATGTCTTGTCATTCTTTTTATATGCTCTGACGTAATCAATGTACATAGTCTGTGGGAATGTCGTGTTATCTGTCGGATTGCCTCCAAATGTACCTCCTACAGCTACATTCAGGATGATAAAGAACGGATGGTCGAATACCCATTCCCCGTCAGTCACATCAGCTGCATTGACTCTTTTATAAAGTATGTCGTCTACGAAGAAGTCAATCTTTGTTTCATCCCATTCAATGGCAAAGACATGGAAATCTGTGTCAAATCTTTTGTCTTGAAAACCGAAAGTCTGGGTTACCGGGTTTCCGCTATAGCGGCCAGGCATGTGAAGGGCACTTGACACAATGTTGGGTTGATAGCCTTTGTTTTCCATAATATCAATTTCCCCACATCCAGGCCATCCTTCAGTTGAATAATTGTTCCCTAACATCCAGAATGCTGGCCAAAGGCCTGGTCCGTAGGGAAGTATCAGGCGGGCTTCAATACGTCCGTAGCGAATTTCGAACAATCCTTCTGTTTTGATACGTGCGGAAGAATATGTAGCCCCGTCACCGTCTTTCAAGGCTGTTATCTTCAGGCATCCTTCACCATTGTAAGTGGTATATGATGCATTTTTTTCTTTGTTCGTATAATTCTGCAATTCACCGTTACCGAATCCTGATGCCCCCAGTTCGTATGTCCATTTTGAAGGGTCGGGTCGGTTGTCCTCTGTGGGGGTATTGAATTCGTCCGACCATACCAGCTCCCATCCATTGTTTTCAGGAGTGCTGTTGCTTTCAAGTGCATCATCTTTTCCACAGCTTCCAAAGGCTAATGCCAGAAAGCCGAGCAATATTGTTTTATAATGTTTCATGAGTCAGTTCTTTTAATAGAAATAAATATTGTCAACAAGTATGTCCTGATAGGTTGGTGTTCCTGAAGTGACAGCCATTTGCAACTGATGGATGGATGAGGCTCCGTTGAGTGGCACATCTACCGGAATCCATTTCCCAGTTGTTAGTGGGATAGTCAGTTTCCCGGCGGCTTCTCCAGCTGCATTGATGTCAGCTGACACGTCTATTTGTGCGTTCTCTACTTTGTCTTGTAACAGGATATCTAAATGGGCATAGGTCTTACCTTCGGTATCTGCATCTTCGTCCAGGACGATACCGACAAAGTTGAAGTTGCCGTAGTGCATGATGTGAATGTCATCTCCAAGGTCTATCTCGTTGTTTGTGGTGGTTTGATAAGGTGCCCAATAGCCGTTCATGGGAGAGGACAGCGTGTTTTCGTATTTGTCGCAATACAACGAAATAACCTCAGAGGCATTTTGGCCCGGTTCCGGAGCAAAGTCATAGACGCCTGTTATGGTGATGGCACCTTCTGCTTCGTTCGGAGTGAGTATTGTACGGTCTTTTTCACCATGAAACGTAATTATATTTCCATTTACCGTAGCCACCTCCGGATTGGACGAGTTGAAAGTGAAGTATTTTGAAGAAACCGACATTTCCTGATTGAGACCGTTGGGCAGATTGACGTATACCGTAAGTTCATTTATTTCAATATCCCCTGTAGGGAGTCCTGCCATGCTGATGTCCTTGATACGGGTGTGTGCCAATGTGCCGAGTTTCTCATATTTTACTTCATCAATCCAGAGCGTATATGCTTTGCCGTCTGTGTCTTCTGTGCCGACAGAGAAATTAAACAATCCCTTTTCGGCTGTCAGTTTTGACGGGTTAGGAATAGGAACAATCACTTTCCTCCAGTTGGCATCGGCAGTTACGCCTGCTAAAGTTGCTGCATATTCTGCGTCGCCATAACTTCCTAATCCTACCTCAATTTTTGTTGAAGCGGAAGACTTTACGTAAAACGTCAAAGCATCATAATCGGACAGGTCTCTTCCTGCTTCCGTAAAGAATACTCCACCTGTCCAGTTGCCCAGAAAATCATCTGGTGTAGGCACTTCTATCTTTAAGGAGGCTGTGCCACTGTATTTGGTTTCATTGTCCTGGCTAAGAGCGGTGGTTTTACCCCATGCCTGAAAATCGACACCTGCTGCAAACTCATCAAGGAAGACTTCGGCCACTTTGGGGCTTGTGGCTAATACATCTGTACTTATTTCCCTCTCACATCCAGCCAAAGTAACTAAGGCTGTCGAGAAAAAAAGGCCTTTTGCTGTATTTAATATATGTTTGTTCATAAATCGCTTGTTAAATAGTTTGTAGGTAATTAGAAAAGACTGAAGCTGATATAAGTTCTTATTTCCCATTCATTTCCTTGGGGGGCACCGATAATATCCGTGCTTTCTGTGAACCCACCGTTTCCGTCTGATACATATCCGGCAAGATAGCGGTTGGAATACTGGTCAAGCGTGCGGTAAGTGCCTCTGATTCCTACGCGGGTGGACAACGGACCGAGCCATTTCGGCTTGAAGAGGTTGGTCGACAGGTCTACCATGCACTGGAAGGGGAAGGTCAGGTTGAAGTCCCGGTGATAGTCGTACGGGCCCCAGTCGTTGAACTTCAGTGCGGCATTCAGCCTGATTTTCTTGTAAATCATCTGAAGGTCACCTCCTCCGCGTCTGAGGAGACGTTCGTCGTCACCGTTGGCCTGAGCCGTGCCATAGTATGCGCTTGCGATGAATCCGAAATCCTTCGTCACCCGGGATGTTATCTTCAGGTTCGATTCCCACAAGTCGTGTGCCGGAGCGGACTTGGCGAAGGCGAAGGTGGAACGTCCGTCGGCCAGAATACCGATGGCGGCATCCTGTGCCGTGGGCAGGTGGCGGTAGACAAATCCGAGTGAAGCCGCAAACGGAGCATCTTCCGTCTCATCGTTATCCCAGTCGTACATCCAGGTGCCCGGGGTGGGGT
>ENA-OXJK01000719-OXJK01000719.1-human-gut-metagenome-genome-assembly--contig:-NODE-719-length-11877-cov-9.11927_pt1 | contig 11877 bp, 7 predicted proteins | sample MGYA00249823_ERZ652372 | MGnify/ENA primary metagenome ERZ652372 (study PRJEB26925, sample SAMN05826969) | human gut metagenome | biome: ENVO:2100002; feature: ENVO:00000062; material: ENVO:00002003...
TGGGCTCGGAGATGTGTATAAGAGACAGACCGTAAGCGGTAGTACATATTCCCCGGCGGCAAGTCCGCTTGCCGAGAACTTGATACGTTTCAATTCCGAACGCTGCGTTGCGGCCGAGAGGTCGAGCGTCTTGCCGTCGGGGAACTCGTAATTCGCCTCCGGCAGCAGCGTTCGTTCGATTTCATCTCCGGCATCGTAGTCATTGAGCAAAGATGCATCGCACCATGCGTCGAGCGAATATCCCGCTGCCGCCGGCTGTGTCTGCCTCAAGTAGAAGTTCTTCGTCATAACCCCTCCTTCGGTCAGCAGCACATCGACCCTATTTTCCACGGAATTGCTGCTGCACAACATCACATGAACCTCTTCGATGGAACCTTTGTCGGGCAACTTCCCGCTTTCCTGCATCACGGGATCGGCCTCGCCGGCCGCAAGGCCCGCGAGCGCCGCCGTGCAGAGAAGCGTTACCACCCCTGTTTGCAAATCAAAAATCGTCTTCATAGTTACTCGTTGTTTTCGTTAAGTTTCGGGATCTCGATGCCCTGCGGCCAAATGATGTCGTACTTGGCGACGCCGTCGTTGCCGTACATCGAATAGTCCTTGACCGTATTTCCCGAGGCATCGTTGCATTTCCAATACCCCAAAAGCGTCGGATCGTTCTCCGGGTTTTCGATTTCATACATATTTTCCCAAATCTGTTCCGGCGTGCGGGCCACAGACCATACACGCGCCTCGGCGATCTTGCCGTTCAGAGGCCGATAGTCGTCGTAGGAGCGGCCGATGAAGAACTGATAGGCCTCGCTCAGGCCATCGTACCCCAGTTCTTCGTACTGGGCCTTGTCGCCCTCGGGAGCGGTGTTCCACAGGTCGTAGAGCGCCCGCATGGCCAAGTTGATGCAGTTCTTATCGTTCTGCGTCGTGATGCCCACGCCCGTGACTTCGCTCTGAATCTGCCCGTCGACGTAGATGCGGGCCGTGCGGGTATTCTGGTCGTAGGTGCAGGCCACATGGTACCAGCGCCCCGTTTCGAGATGCTTCATCGCGTCGCGTCCGGGAATCTTGCCGAAGCCCGAGCCACTGCCCGAACCGTCGAACTGCAACTGTTCGCGCTCGAAATTCGTGTCGCCGATACGCAGCAGCAGGTACTGCTCGACGCCCATGACGGACGAGATGTTGACGGGATTGCCTTCAGTATTGGTTTTCACGAATTCGTCGATGTAAATCAAGGCCTCGTAGGTCACAGCCCGCAGGCCGTTCCAATCCTTGCTGCTTTCGGAATACTTATCGAGGGTCGGGAACTCGATCCAGTTGTCCGTAAGTTGTGCCGCGACGGTGATGGCCGAGGAGCGTTTGACGACGTAGTAAGCCACGTCGGAGCCGTGCAACACATCGATCGATGCGCTACCGATGCGTACTGGAACCAGATAGGTTTCGTCGATTGGCAAAGCTCCGGTCTGCTCATCTCCTTCTCCGGTGAGTTCACGGAGGCGCAGCGTGACAGCATCGGAGGTCGTCTTCCCTGCCGGAATGGTCACAGTTTCGGACAGCAAAGAATAATATTTTGAATCGAGCATCGTCCACTCCGTACCGTAACGGGCATTGTACGTCCCGACGAGCGACGGGTCGACCGTGAGCGTCACCGCCACATCCTGTCCTGCCGGATATGTCAGTACCGCCTGCAACGCGCAATCGTAGGTAGCCCGGGTGTTGCTGAAGGTCGTGAGCTGTGCGTCGCTCGTCGAAGCGACGTCGAGGTATACGACATTGTCGAACTTGTGATTGTCATCGCCGTAGTTCTCGCAGGCCGTGAAAGCCACAAGCGAAACGAGAACCGCCATTAGTATCTTTTTCATGTTCATGACTGTCTTTATTTAGAGGGGTTCAACGTTTGTATCGCCTGCCGGATGGTTTGGTAGTTCATCTCGGAATGGTAGTAATCTTCGGCAATATTGTAAGCCGCAAGCCCCGCATAAGGCCCGAGTTCGACGACGCGGCGCGACATTTCGTCGACGGCGGCGTGCTCGGTGCGGTCTTCATCAAACAGCGCCGCATTGATTTCGGCGGTCAGCAGCAGCCGATTGGCCTCGATGCCGGCATAGTTAACAGCGTGCAGGGCATGGAGTCTCACATCCAAAACATTTTCGAGTTTCTCCGTATCGAGGATGACGTAATCCATCTTTGCACGGTCGGTGGCAGCGAGCGACAGGGGATTACCCTCGAAAACGAGGAGCTGACCGTCAGTTCTGGCCGTGGCAAGCCTATCAATAATGCGAGCCGTGGCATCCGCAGCCAACGGGTCGGTCGTGAACGAGTAGCCGTCCATGCCATTGGCAGCGACGGCAACGACGACCTTATCCAAGTAGGCGTCGAGCGCCGCCGCATCGGCGAATTCCTCCGCACGAGCGGCATAGTCGATCTGATAGAGCACCTTCGTGCCTTTCTCGTGCATGACGGACATGTCCTCGGCGTCGAATTTCGAGAAGTTGTCGGCGTTGGTCAGCGTCACGATGTCCAGCGAATCCGGAAGGCAGCGCATGAAGTCCTGCTCTCCGGTCGCTTTCTCGGGAGAATTGTGCATGCGGGCATAGACGATGAAATGCTCCGACTGCTTGTAGGCCCTCAATGTCGCGGTGTACTCGGCCCATAGGGCAGGATCTTGCTCCCAAGGCTTTTTGACCGTACTGTCGAGTGCCTCCGTTTCCGTCCAGTCGCTGCACGAGACGAGCGACAGCATCGAAAACAGCGCCAGCAGCGTGAATATAAAGTTCTGTTTCATAGCTGTTAGTTGTTATAAGATTTGCAATCCCACCATACACGGGTTCCCATGACGTCGCCCGTGCGGTTGCCGTTCTGCTGCTCGCCATCGAGCGTCTGGATGGCCAACTGAAGGTTGGCGTTGTTCTGCTGGTACTCCTCGACGGGGTAAGGCAGGCGTCGTGCACCCTGCGCTACGTCCACCGTGCCGCCCGACTTGTCGGTGGGCACGGGCAGCAGTTTCGGATAGCCCGTGCGGCGGTGCTCCGACCACGCCTCGACGCCCAGCGGGAAGATGGCGATCCATTTCTGCACGATGATGCGTTCAAGGTTGCGTTCGAAGTTCTCGGCTCCGTCGACCCACGGAATCCCGATGTCGCTCTGGGCCATCGCGCTGTAGTTGCCGACAGGATCGGTGTAGGGCGCGGGCTTGACGTCAGTCTGGGCCAGATAGGCGTCGGCGCCGCTGGCACCGCGCTCCTCGAACGAAAGCCTTACGGCTGCTTCGTAGAGTGACCGTGCCGTTTCTTCCGAGCCCCAGCGCAATTCATATTCCGCACGCAGGAACGTTGCCTCGGCGGCATTGAACCATAGGTAGGGCGTATCGCTCGCAACGATCATATTCGAATACTTCGACACGGCCTGCGACTTGCTCGTCACATCGATGCCGATACGGATACCCACATAGTCGCCGACATCGTTCGCAAGGAACATCTTCTCCATACGCGGGTCTTTGTAGCCGTTCATGTAGCAGAGGATGTCGGCTCCGACACGGTGGTCGCCCCAGTCGTTGTAGATGAGCGTCGTGCGGTTCTCCGCGGCGTGCATCGCCGCATTGTCGGCATTAGCCTCGATAACACCCCCGGCAATAGCCTCGGCGGCCTTCGCACGGGCGACGTCGGACTTCACATACGACAAACGCATGGCCATGCGCAACTTGAGCGAATTGGCATATTTGAGCCACTGCGCGATATTGCCGTAGTAGACGCCGTCGTAGCGGCTCCACGCTTCGGCCGGGAGCGTCGTGTTGCGGCCCAGTATCTCGATAGCCTCGTCCAGCTCCTCGAACATCTTCGTATAGACCGCCTCCTGCGAATCGTACTCCACATAGACCGACTCGTTGCTCTCCAGCTTCGAATAGGGAATCGGACCGTAGGAGTCCGTCACACGGTGCATGATGGCCACTCGCAACAGGCGGGCGAAAGCGATGGCCACTTCGTCTTCCGTGCCGTTGACGATGCCCTTATAGGGGGTATAGGTCTCGGTGATGACGTTGGCGAAAGGCCATTTGCGCCAGTCGGCCGAGGGATTATAGGTCTCGAACTTGGTCTGCCATGTATCGACCGTAGCACCGATGTAACCGCCGAACGGCCCGCCCGAAAGCGATTCGTTGAACTGGTACATGTGCTCCTGCACGGGAATCACAAGACTCTGCAGCGACTTGAATTTCGTGCCGGTCTTGTAATTGAGGGCATCCATCTGTTCTTCCGTAACCTGATTGGGATTGCGGTTGATGTCCTCGAAATCACCGGTGCAGGCAGCCAATCCGAGCAGCGCGACCGACAGCAACACCGACTGCCAGCTCATATTGATCTTTCTCATAGTTTCTGCGCTTTAGAATTGGAATTTGACATTGAAACCGAGACTGCGCATCGAAGGCATCATGAAATAGTCGATGCCCTGATAGTTCAGTCCCGTCGAGGCGACGGCTTCGGGGTCGAACGGCGCCTTGCAGTAGATCATCCACAGGTTACGCCCTACGAACGAGACGGTCATGCGCATCTTGTCGCGGAACCATTTTGTCGGCAGGGTGTAACCCAGCGAAAGCTCTTGCAAACGGACGTTCGTCGCCGAATAGAGATAATATTGCGGCAGACCGGACTGCGAGCCGATGGCTTGGTACCACTTCTGCGCATCAACCATCTCACGGCCGTTAATCAGCACGCCGCCGGCATCACGTGCAGCGGCCGAAGCCTCCGAAACGCCGTACAGATCCAAATTGGCCTGCGTCGCGGAGTAGCAGACACCGCCCAGACGGGCTGTGAACAGCACGCCGAGATTGATGCCCTTCCAACTGAAATCGTTACGCCATGCGAGATTGGCATCCGGGAACACCGAACCTAAATAGATATCCTCACCCTCATCGGTAACCTGTAAGTTACCGGCATTGTCCACTTCGACATAGCCGTTTTCATTATACCGCAGATTGGACGTCGTATAAAGGTCTCCCAACGTACCGCCTTCTTTAAGAATATATTTCGCCTTGCCTAATCCCTTGATGTCGAGCTTGGTGAGATTCAGAGATTCGCCCGTCACGGGGTTTACGGCATTAGCCGCAAGTTCGCGGATTTCGTTCTTGTTCCACGAATAAGTGAAGTTCGTCGTCCAGCGAAAGTCACGCCATTGGTTATCGTACCCGAGCGAGAGTTCGACACCCGTATTGCGGACATGGCCGGTTTGCAGGTAGATGGTCGTATAGGACGACGAGGGCGGCAGCGACGGGTCGAAGGTCTGATTTTTCGTATCGGCCCGGTACCACGAAGCCGAAAGATTGATGTGTTGCCACAGACGGGCATCCAGACCCACCTCGTAGGTGATGGTGCGCTCGGGTTTCAGGTCGCCGATGGGATAGTGCGTCTTGTCTTTCCACACCTTGTTCGTGGCGTCGTATTCGTAGGTCGGAACCGTCAGGTGACGCGGGAACGGCATACCTACCGAGGCGATCGAACCGCGGATCTTCAGATAGCTGATCGCATCCGGCATGTTGAATGTCGCCGTCGGAACCCACGAAAGGCCCACCGACGGGTAGAAGAACGACGACTCGGGCGAATTGGCCAGTTGCGAAGCCCAGTCGTTACGCCCCGTCACCGTGAGGTAAAGCATCTGTTTCCAACCTACTTCGACCGAGGCGAAAATCGACTGTGTCTGGTCGTGCCAGCCGACCTTTTCGGCACGTTTTTTCGTGTCATCCAGATCGAAAACATTGAATATGTTGGGAAGTCCGTTCTCCTGAATCGGCCCACGGTATGACAACTCATCGGTCTTGATATTGTTGATCGAGGCGCCGATATTCGCGTTCAGAGACCAATCCTCGCCGAAAGTCTTGTTAATGTTTACCATCAGATCGGCGTAGGTCTGCGTGTCGTAAGCACGGGCTTCGGTATAGTGGCCGTTTTTGCCGCCTTCCGTAATCGTGGTGTTCGACGAGGCATAGAGTTTTTGCGTGTAGAGCGAATTCGAATTATCAATGCGGACACGTCCGGCAACATTAAGCCACGGAAGAATGTCGTAGCTGGCCGAGAACGACAGCATATAACGCTTCTTGTCCGTATTGCGCAGGTTGCGGTAGTTGATCCAGTAGGGATTCTGCATGCGCAAATCACCGCCTTCCATATCCGCACTCCAGAATTGCTCCATGAGTTTCGTCCCTTCGTTGTAACGCTCGAAGCGACGGTAAAGGTCGAAATTCTCACCCCGCGGGAACAGGTAGGCCGGAACCAGCGGGTTCGAATAGACTCCCTGATTGGTCATGTTCTGGTCTTTCTGATAGATATAGCTGGCGCTGGCGTCGAGCCGCAGTTTATCTTTCAGAAAGTAAGAGGTGTTGCGGAAAGTAAAGTTGTAGCGATCGTATTCGTTGTTGGGGATGATGCCGTCGGAATTGACCGATGCGGCGGAAAAATAGGTCTGGTTCTTGTCCGTACCGCCGGAAACGGTCACGGCGTTGGTGTACACGTGTCCCGTTTCGAAATAGTCGTTCGGCGTATAACCGTAGCGGGCCGCCGGGAGCAGCTTCTCGCCCCAGCTGTAAATCCCCGAGCCGCTGCGGGTGCCGTTCAGGCCCGTGCCGTAGCGATTCTGGAACTCGGGCAGCACGAAAGGATTCAGGAATTCCGTATTGCTCGAAAGCGTAACCTTCAGCGCTCCAGCCTGTCCCTTCTTCGTCGTAATCATCACGGCTCCGTTCGCGGCTTCCGAACCGTAGAGAGCCGCAGCTGCGGCGCCCGTCAGCACCGACATCGACTCGATATCCTCGGGATTGATGTCGGCGATGGACTCCGTCGCACCGCGCGAATCGAACTCCGTTCCGCCGCCACCGCCGAAATTATACATCGGGATACCGTCGATAACGTAAAGCGCGTTCGACGACTGCGAAATGGATTTGTTACCGCGCAGAATCACCTTCGATGCACCGCCGACTCCCGACGACGAGGTGTTGATCGTGACACCTGCAACCTTACCCGTCAGCGAGTTGATGAAGTTGGCGTCCTTGACGGTCGTGAGGTCTTCGGCCTTGACCTGTTGTACGTTGTAGGCTACGGCTTTTTCCGAACGTTTAATACCAAGAGCAGTGACCACGACTTGTTCGATCTCGGCGGACGACTCCTGAAGCGTAAGGTCGAAAGCAGTACGGTTACCCACATCGACCACCAGAGTCTCATAGCCCAAATAGCTGACTTCCAATTGCCGGGAGGCAGCGGGGGGGGGTATCTGAAGCGAGAAAGAGCCATCGGAACCGCTGCTGATGCCGATTGAGGTGCCCCGGATAACAATGGTCGCTCCGACGATCGGGGAGCCATTGATATCGCGGATAGTTCCGGAAATGTCAACAGGGAGCTTTGCCTGTTTTTTTGAGAGAATGATGTTGGAACTACTGATCTGATAGGTGATGTCCGTCCCTTTGACCATTTGGTCGAGGGCTGCTTGCAAGGATTGGTTCGTCACATTTACCGTAACGAGCCTGTTAACATCTACATCATCATTGATTCCGAAAAGAAATTTTGTCTGTCTTTCAATCTCATTCATTACCTGCTTCATACGCACGTTTTCCATCTTGATGGAAACCTTCTGCGTCTGTGCCTGCACCCCAGTAACAGGGATACAGACGAGCGTAAGAACTAAAAGAAAAGACAGGCAGATTTGCTGAATAATCTTTTTATTCATACATTTGTCAAGTTTGGTTCAATGGTTGGGAATTGGTTAATATTCCTGATTGAACTATACGCCGGTGAGTGTTCGCCCACTCATCGGTTTTTCATATCAGGAAGCAAATGTTCAGAGTTGATAGTTCGTGGTTTACATCATAGGCATCTAAAGAATTTGAGATAAGTTAATAATTGGATGGACTATTTAATGATGATTACATCGGTAACAGCATCGTGTTCAAAGGTGAAATCCGAGGCGAGTTGTAGCATATGCAAAGCGTGGTCTATACCGTCCGAAACACGGATTTTCAAACTTTTGTATTTTACGACGGGCATGGTTTCGCGCCGAATCTCTATCTTCACGTTATAACTACGCTCCAACTTGCTCATCAGCTGCTCAAACGGCATTCCGTACACTGAAATAATACCATCCATCCACAGATAATCGTCTTTATCTTCAAGTTCTTGGATTTGAAACCCTCCATCTCGAAGATTGACGATATCGTTGGGCTGCAGAATGACGGATTCTCCGTTTTTTTTATTCGTCACGGCAACCCGGCCGCTAAACAGAGCTGTTGAAAAACGATTCTCCGCTTGGTTGGCGATTACATCGAAATGCGTACCCAATACTTCTACATCACAGGCAAAAGTTTCCACAATGAACGGGCATTCAGAGTTATGGGCGACATTGAATATGGCCTCTCCACTCAACTGGACACGCCGCTCCCCTTTTGGGAAAATCGCAGGATAAACGATGCGGCTCTGCGCATTAAGTTCCACGATGGAGCCATCCCCCAACGTTAGGCGAATATGCTGCCCTGCCGGAACCTCGACAGTCGTTTGCTGTTGTAACCACCGGTTCATGCGTTGACTCAAAAGCACATGGTCGACAGCAATTCCGAGCAGTAAAATGGCGGCAGCAACTCCGGCATAACGCAGCACTTTCGGCCATCCGAAACGTAGGAAAGAGCGTGAATTATTTATACCCGCCTCCGGATTAGGTGCACACATTATGCCCAATACATACAAATTATATGCTTTATCGAGAACTTTCTGATTCTTTTCCGGATCTTCGTTCAGCCAAGCCGAAATCATATCGGTTTCTTCCAAAGTCGTTTGCTCTGCGAAGAAACGGAATAACATTGCATCTGTAACCTTTTTTTCCATTCTGTCATAATATCGCATCTATTTATATAGTTCCACAACTCAATAAGATTCCCTCCTCTAAAATGCGTTTTTTTGCAAATAATTTTTTTTATTAAATTAACCTGTTGCAGGTCAATTATATGGGTAAATATTTTTTTGCATTATAATCTTTTTAATTTTTTCTTATCTTTGTTCTTGTAATGAAACCGGATACTATCATACTGACCCAGCAGTCGTTCGACAAGTTATTTCGCCTATACCAGCGAAAACTATATGCTGTGGCATATAGCCTTGTACATGATGCAAATACGGCAGAAGATATTGTCCATGACAGTTTCATGACAATTTGGGAGAACCGGGAAACTGTACAGTTTACGAGCATAGAGGCCTATCTTTTCGGTGTCGTAAAAAAACGCTGTCTGAAATATCGTCGGGATAGATATACGGGGAAAGCCGTGTATGAGAAAATCCTGATGAAGGAGCGCGGAGTGATGGATTTTTATACCCGCACGATCGAAAGTTGCAATCCGAACGAATTATTCCAGCGGGAAATCATCGAGATATGCCGCAAACAACTGGAACAAATGCCGGAATTGACCAAACAGGTATTCATAGCTCATAAACTGGAGGGAAAAAGTTACAAAGAGATTGCTGACATGCTATGCATCAACCTCAAAAAAGTAGATAGGGAATTACAACAGGCGGCAATGAAATTACGCTTGTCTTTGAAGGATTATTTGCTCTTATTGCTATTGATAGTATATTCTGAAATATAATCGGCTGATCTGTTCTTGGGTCAAATTTTTCTCGTTTCTAATTTTAAGAAAAAATCAAAAAAAGAGCTTTAGGAGAGGGAATCTTATTGAGTTGTGGAACTATATATTAGATGGCATTGTTTTGTCGGATCTAATATATAGTATACAAAATGAATCAACTTACTCAAAACTCCCGACAATCGCTTTCTCCTCTCCGTTGGGTTCCGAGTTTGTACTTTGCGATGGGCCTTCCGTTTGTGGTTCTGAACATGGTCTCTGCGGTTCTGTTCAAGGATCTGGGGATCTCGGACGCACAAATCGCGTTCTGGACATCGCTTATCATGTGGCCGTGGACGATCAAATTCCTGTGGAGCCCCTTCTTGGAAATTTTCCGTACCAAAAAATTCTTCGTCGTCACGACGCAGCTCCTAAGCGGCATATTGTTCGGCCTTGCTGCTCTGTCGCTTCACCTACCGTCGTTCTTCGCCGTTACGATCGCCGTCTTTGCCGTCGTTGCGTTCAGCGGCGCCACGCACGACATCGCGGCCGACGGCGTCTACATGTCGGAACTCACGACGCAGGATCAGGCGAAGTATATCGGCTGGCAGGGTGCGTTCTACAACCTTGCGAAACTGGTCGCCACGGGCGGCCTGGTGTGGTTCGCAGGTTTTCTCTACGAAGGCTTCAGCGCCGTGGGTGCAGCAACATTCGACGCCTACGTACGTTCGTGGACGGTGGTGCTTGCCATTCTTTGCGGCCTGCTCGTCCTGCTGGGCGTCTACCATGTCCGGGCGCTTCCCGCCGGGGGCGGCGCTGCCGAACGGCATTCGCTGCGGGATGGCCTTTCGGGCCTGAAAGAGGTCGTCGGGGCCTTCTTCCAGAAAAAGCATATCTGGTACTACCTCGGATTCATCATCCTCTATCGTCTGGGCGAGGGCTTCGTGATGAAGATCGTTCCTCTGTTCCTCAAGGCGGATACCGCATCCGGGGGCTTGGGTCTTACGAACCAGCAGATCGGCCTTTACTACGGGACTTTCGGCGCGGGGGCGTTTCTGCTGGGCTCGCTTTTGGCGGGCTACTACATCGCCCGACGTGGTCTGCGGCGCACACTTTTCACGCTGTGCTGTATCTTCAACCTGCCGTTCGGGGTCTACGCCTTGCTTGCATGGTTCCAGCCGCAGTCGATGTGGCTCGTGGGCGGTGGCATCGTCGTGGAGTACTTCGGCTACGGCTTCGGCTTCGTGGGCCTCACGCTGTTTATGATGCAGCAGGTCGCTCCGGGGCGTCACCAGATGGCGCACTACGCTTTCGCTTCGGGTATTATGAACCTCTCGGTGATGCTCACGGGCATGGCTTCGGGCTTTTTGAGCGATCTGATGAGCTACCGGATCTTCTTCCTCGCGGTGATGCTCGCCACCATTCCGGCTTTTGTGATCACCCGGCTGGTTCCCTTTACCTATGACGACAAACCAAACGACAAATAATTTATATGGATACACTGAAAATTGCGGGCTCGAATCAGCCCGATATGCCGTGGGAGGACCGTCCCGCCGGCTCCAAAGAGGTGATGTGGCGTTACAGCGCGAACCCGATCATCGGGCGTCATGCGCTTTCGACGTCGAATTCGATCTTCAACTCGGCGGTCGTTCCCTTCAAAAAAGGAAAATATAACTATGTGGGCGTTTTCCGGTGCGACGACACGAACCGCCGGATGCGCATCCACGTGGGCTTTTCGGTCGACGGCCTTCGGTGGGAGATCGAGGAGTCCGACTTCCGGCTGGAGGGTGCGGACTCGGAGATTGGCCAGTGGGTCTACGGCTACGATCCTCGCGTTGCGAAGATCGGCGACAAATACTACGTTACGTGGTGCAACGGCTACCACGGGCCGACGATCGGCATTGCGTGGACGGATGACTTCGAGACGTTCCACCAGCTGGAGAACGCCTTCATCCCCTTCAACCGCAACGGCGTGCTGTTCCCCCGCAAGATCAACGGCCGTTTCGCCATGCTGTCGCGTCCGAGCGACAACGGGCATACGGCTTTCGGGGACATCTTCTATTCGGAGTCTCCGGACATGGAGTTCTGGGGCCGCCACCGTCATGTGATGTCGCCCGCGGCCTTCGAGGTGTCGGCATGGCAGTGCATGAAGATCGGCGCGGGGCCCGTGCCCATCGAGACGAGCGAGGGCTGGCTGCTGTTCTACCACGGCGTACTGCGCTCGTGCAACGGTTATGTCTATGCGTTCGGTTCGGCGCTGCTCGACCTCGACCTGTCTCTTATACACATCTCCGAGCCCACGA
>ENA-OXJK01000739-OXJK01000739.1-human-gut-metagenome-genome-assembly--contig:-NODE-739-length-11514-cov-7.53582_pt1 | contig 11514 bp, 5 predicted proteins | sample MGYA00249823_ERZ652372 | MGnify/ENA primary metagenome ERZ652372 (study PRJEB26925, sample SAMN05826969) | human gut metagenome | biome: ENVO:2100002; feature: ENVO:00000062; material: ENVO:00002003...
GATGCAGCGTAGTCTCGTGGGCTCGGAGATGTGTATAAGAGACAGTGAACGTATGGGCCGAGAAAATCAAGGCCTTGCCGATGGTGACGGAAGTGATACGCCCAGCCTATTGGCCGCTGCTGGGCGAAGGGGCTTATTCGTCGTACCTGATAGATGGATATACAGGTATGGAAGGTCGGCTGGAGCAACCCCTGACCTTCGACGAAGTGCTGGCGGGTGAAGAGTTCTTCCGCTTTTACGACATGCAGCTGCTGTCTGGTGAATGGGTATCGGCCAAGTCGGAATACCGTCAGGTGAACATCATGGAGAGCACAGCCCGTCGTATGGGCTGGAATCCCGAAGAAGCTGTAGGCAAGCAACTGTTCTTCGTCAACCGCGAACAGGAGCCTATGACCGTTATCGGCGTAGTGAAAGACTGTGCCTACAAGTCGCCTACCGCTGAGCTGCCTAACACTATATTTGTCAACACTGACCAGATGAAGTGGATGCACGCCCGTTGCTTCGTACTCTTCAAATACCGTCCGGGAACGTGGGACGAATGTCGCCGTCGCATTGAAGATATGCAGCGTGCCGAGCTGCCCGACCGCAAGCTCTTTCTCTATAGTGAAGAAGAACGTTACAACGATTATCTGAAGTCGGAAGATGCCTTGTCCTCATTGCTTGGGTTCTCATCGCTGGTGTGTATCTTCATTTCGATATTCGGTATCTACTCGCTGGTGACACTGGCATGCGAGCGGCGCCGTAAGGAGATAGCTATCCGCAAGGTAAACGGAGCTACGGTGAGTAATATCCTTACGCTGTTTTTCAGGGAATATGCTTTGCTGTTGGTCGTTTCTTCGCTGATTGCCTTCCCAGCTGCCTGGTGGGTGATGAGACGTTGGATAGAGCATTATAACCGTCAGGTGGAAATCGGATTCCTTCCATTTCTGCTGATTTTTGTTGGCGTTGCCCTTTGCGTGGCGGCTTGTATCGGGCATCGCATTTGGAAAACAGCAAATGAGAATCCGGCAGAGGTGATAAAGAGTGAATGATATAAAAGAATGATATAGAAATAAGAAAAGAAAACAATATGAACACACTACGCTATGCATTACGTTTCCTGCTCCGTGCACGGACGTACACACTGATTAATCTGTTGGGACTGGCTTTCAGTCTGGCCTGCTGCATCATTTTGCTCCGATATATCCATCGGGAATTGACGGTCGATACCCATTGTGTAGACCGGGAAAAAGTGTATGCCGTGCAAGTGAGTTTGTCTGGAGGTGTATATTGGGGTTCTTATGCAGCTTATCGGAATGACAGTGTACTGATTGCTCCAGAACTGATAGAAACGAAATGTAGTTTTGTTCCGTTGGAGAATGATTTTTTGGTCAGTGAGGGACACCGTTACCGTTGCGATGTCCTTGCTACGGACAGTACGTTTTTTCAACTGTTCTCTTATCCGCTGATACAGGGAGAAAAGAACCTGACCGATCCTTCTTCAGTAATACTGACCCAATCGTATGCACGGGAGGTTTTTGGTTCGGACAACCCTGTCGGAAAGACAATCACTTATTCCAACGGACAAGAATATGTGGTGAAAGGAGTGATTGGCTCTCCTGTCAACAAGACCTGGCTGAATTTCGATTTGCTTCTGGCAAATACCTCTTCCAATAGTTGGGAGAAGATGCCACTGGATTTGTACCGTTTTGTGCCCGGAGCGGATATGAGTAAGCTCAACCAAGTGGGGATACATCCACGCCGTCTGAATCCGCATTATCCGTCGGATACACGGGTGTACACCTTTCGTTTTGTACCTTTGAAAGAATGTTACTTTTCCAAGTTAGAAATAAGGGATAAAGCATCTATTTATGTATGGGGAGATTGGGGACAGTTGCAGATATTCATGGGTATCTGTGCGTTGCTGCTGGTTACCGGATTGCTGAACTTCATCAACCTTTACATGATTTTTATGCTCAAACGCACGCACGAATACGGCATACGCCGGGTGTTTGGAGCAGGAAGAGGAGCTGTCTTTGCACAGATTTTTGCCGAGAACTTTCTGCTTTCCGCTTTGGCGGTGCTGCTTGCGTGGGTATGCATTGAACTGACCCGAGTGCCCGTGTCCCGCTTTTTCGGGTTTGATTTCTCTTATACAGCTTTCGATGGGTATTTGTCCTTGGCGTTACTTGTATTCCTTCCGCTGATGGCCTCGCTTTATCCGTATTTCCGTTTCACGCGTATCTTGCCTTCTGTCGGCATCCGTCTGGTGAGTACGGCCGGGCAGTCGGTACGGGCGAGGATGGGACTGTTGCTGTTACAATATGTACTTACCTTGATATTGGTGGTACTGGCATTTTATTTTAACCGTCAGCTTGATACTTTGCTGCATACAGACCCGGGGTATCGTACGGAGAATATTTTAGTGGCGCATCTGGCTCACGAATCAAAGGATTATTCGTCCTATCAGAATCCGGAAGACATACAGGCACGTGTGCAGCGAGTGAAACAACTGGGTGCCAAGATGAAAGCTTGCCCTGATATAGAGTATTGGGTAGCAGATCAATCTGCGCTGACCTCCAGTGATTTTGGAATGAAGTTTATAGGAAACAACGGGCGTACGGCTTTTTTGTATATGTGGTATGCCAATCCTTCTTTCTTCCGGCTTTATGAGCTGCGTTTTGTAGAGGGAACGCTTCCCTCAATGGAAGAGGAAGAAGATTGGGACAGGGAGTATTATGTGGTGAACCGTGCGGCACTGAAGGCGTTGGGGTATGATTCCTGTCAAGGAGCTACATTGATGTATGAAGATGACAAGATGAGGGCTCAAAACCCGGAAGCGCATCCTATTGTAGCGGTTATCGACGATTATTATGACGGACATATCAGTGCGGGTGTGCATCCGATGGTATTTGTGGTGCGACGTGGCTCTTCCGGTGACCTGTATACGTTGTCATACCGTCCGGGCCGTCTTGCTGCGGTGATGGATTACTTGAAAAAAGTGGAACGTGAAATATATGGTACAGAGGAATTTGAATATACATTGTTTTCTGACCAGGTGAAACAGATGTATGCGGCAGACCGTCGGATGGCAATGCTTTACACTTCGTTTGCCTTTATCGCCATTGTCGTATCCTGTCTGGGGCTGTTCGGCATTTCCCTGTTCGACATCCGCCAGCGTTACCGGGAGATTGCCATCCGCAAGGTGAACGGTGCCATGCTGAAAGACCTGTATGAGCTGTTGCTCCGCCGTTACGTGGGGATGTTGTTGCTGGCAGCCGTGGTGGCAGTACCGCTGGCTTGGTTGGCCATCCATTATTATACTGCCGATTTGGTGGTGAAGGCTCCGGTGACGGTCGGTCTGTTCCTGGCAGCCTTCCTGATAGTAGCGGTGATTTCCGTGGCTACGTTGCTTTGGCAGGTGAACAAAGCCTCCCGCATCAACCCGAGTGAAGTAATGAAAAGTGAATAATAAAAAAACAAATTTATATGAATACATTACGCTATGCATTACGTTTCTTGCTCCGTGCGCGGACGTACACACTGATTAATCTGTTGGGGCTGGCATTCAGTTTGGCCTGCTGCATCATTTTGCTTCGATACATCCATCGGGAACTGACGGTCGATACCCATTGTGTGGACCGGGAAAATGTGTATGTGTCTCGTTGTCAGATTGGCGAGAACGACGCATTGGTTTCTTCCACATTGAATGGAGATACGCTGGCTGTAGACCCGTCACTGGTCATGCAACGTTCACGGGTCACACTGCTGGATCATGACATGATACGTTACAAGGACAATCGTTTGCAGGTAAATATGATAGTGGCCGATACGACCTTTCTGAAACTGTTCCGTTATCAGCTGTTACAAGGAGAGTATTCCCTTTCAAAGCCAGGGATGGCCTTGTTGAGTGAGCACCTGGCACATAAGTTGTTTGGTAAGCAGAATCCCATTGGAGAGACCTTTGTTCTGTCTACTGGGAAATCAGTGACGGTATCCGGAATCTTTGCTACTCCGGAAAACAAGTCTATCTTGCAGGTTGATGCCATTCTTTCTGAAATGCCGGGAGCACTTTGGGAAAGAATGCCCATGGAGTTTGTCCGTTTTGTGCCAGGAGCGGATATTCAGAAATTAAATGAGGCAGGTAAGATCTTGCGTCCTACGCAGGTGGGAGATGGCAGTATGTACACTTTCTCCCTCCTGTCACTGAAGGATGTATATTGGGAGTCACGCTTGTTGTACCGCACTTCTCCTACGATGTGTGTGTCGGGCAACCGGGCTCAGTTGTATGTCTTGTCGGCCATGTGTATCTTTATATTCTTTATCGGTCTGCTTAATTACATCAATTTGTATGCGGTGCTGTTGGGCAAGCGATTGCGGATTTATCTGCTTCATCGGGTGTGGGGAGCAGGCTTCCGTCCTCTCTTCATGTTAGTGTACTGGGAAAATCTGGTGCTGTCAGTCTTGTCGTTGTTGCTGGCCTGGACGGTAGTGGAACTTGCCCAACCTTTTGTCAACCGTTTGTTTGACACGGTATTTACCGTAGGGACATTTGACGTATGGGTGTCATTGTCTCTTTTGGTGTGGTTGCCGTTGCTCATATCATTATGTACGGTACTTCGGTGTTGGAAATCCCCGTTGGGCATGTCGCTGGTTCGTTCGGGGAATGACCGGAAGTCAATACGCTTGCGTCAGGGATTTCTGTTCGTGCAATATGCGGTAACCATTGTACTGGTTGTCCTTGCCTTGTTCTTCCATCGTCATCTCAACTTGCTGTTGAATACTCCACCGGGATTTCAGGTGGAAAATGTGATTCATGCCAACTTAGTGTATGAGTCGACTGACTATGCCTCTTATACCGATGAATCGATACAGGCCCGGAAGCAGCGTGTTGCTCAGATTGATGAGGCGTTGAGTAAATGTCCGGACATCGCGAACTGGACAGCTGGTTTGTATTCCATTTTGGATTTCGACTATACGGCAGAGTTTCAGAATGCGAAAGGAGAAACCGTTTCATTGAATCAGAATTTTGCTACTCCCGAATTCTTTACCTTGTTCAATTTGAAGCTTGTGGAAGGGAAACTACCCGTTGAAGAAGATGGGTTTGTGGTGAATCGGGCGGCTTTGCGTGCTTTGGGATACACCTCTTTAGAGGGAGCTACCGTGTTGGACCTCCGTATGAAAGAATTTGTTCCGGATTTGCAGGCCCGTCCCATTGTGGGAGTGATAGAGGATTATTATAGCGGACATATCTCCAAAGGAGTACGTCCCATGCTGTTCATGGTTTCTCCTACTATGCGGGGAGACGTGTATCAGATAGCATGTCAGCCGGGCAAACTTTCTCAGGTGATAGATTATCTGCGGAAGCTGGAAAGGGAAGTATATGGTACGGAAAACTTTCAGTATTCGTTGCTGAAGGACGATGTGCAGAAGTTGTATAAATCCGATCAGCAGGTAGCTACCATTTACTCGGCTTTTGCCTTTATTGCCATTGTCATTTCCTGTCTGGGCCTGTTAGGTATTTCCTTGTTCGACATTCGCCAGCGTTATCGGGAGATTGCCATCCGCAAGGTGAACGGTGCCATGCTGAAAGACTTGTATGTGCTGTTGCTTCGCCGTTACGTGGGGATGCTGTTGCTGGCAGCCGTGGTGGCAGTGCCGCTGGCTTGGCTGGCCATTCATTATTATACCGCCGATTTGGTGGTGAAGGCTCCGGTGACGGTCGGTCTGTTCTTGGCAGCCTTCCTGATAGTGGCAGTGATTTCCGTGGCTACGTTGCTTTGGCAGGTAAACAAGGCTTCCCGCATCAACCCGAGTGAAGTAATGAAAAATGAATAAAGAAAAGCAAGAATGAATCTATGATGATTACGCATTATTTGAAAGTAGCCTTCCGCAATTTGTGGAAATACAAGACACAGCACCTGATTGCGTTGGCTGGAGTGGGAGTGGCCTTGCTGTGTTTCAGCATTTGTTTGTATTTAGTCCGTTATGCTTTTAGCATGAATCATTGTTTTGCAAACTATGAACGGATTGCCGAACTCAATATTCGTGACATGAAAGAAGAGAAGGTGTTGGATTGTACTCCTGCGACGTTGGCCGAGGAACTGCGTCTTCAAAAGCCGGATGGGATTGAGGCGTTGTGTGTGGTGGATTATTCACCGATAGAACGGCCTTTCAACGTGGAGATGCCCGACGGGAAGCAGTTACCTTATTCCTTCGCCGTGGCAGAGACGGATTCTTCCTTTTTCCAAGTATTGACTCCTAAGATTTTGTGCGGTTCGGCTGAAGTGAGCAAGATGATGCCAAATTCATTGGTCGTGAGCGAAAGTATGGCACGCCGGGTATATGGGGATATTCGACAGGCGGTAGGAAAACAGCTGGTACTGATGCGCCGGTTGTACACTTCGCCGGATTCTACTCCACGTACCGGTGGAGCGGTTTATACCATTCAGGCAGTGATTGAGGATATTCCAGAGAACAACAGTATTGCTTTTATGAAGCATCTGGATATGTTTTCCCTCAACGATTCGGAAGGAATCATCCAGAATGATGCCCGTTATGCCATTATCAGTTCCTTTACGTATGCGTTGCTGCGTGAGGGTTTTACTCCGGAGCAACTCAATGAGTGGTTTTATCGTAGTGAACAGACGCATCGGATGCATGATACAAGTTTTGCGGTGGAAGCTCATCTGATGGGAGATAGGGACTGGAATGGGGGACTACTTCGTACGATGGTATGGACTACAATGGTAGCCGGGGTATTGATTTTACTGGTGGCCTTGCTTAATTTCTTTCATCTGCTCGCGGGGTCTTTCCTTACTCGTATGCGTGAATTCAGTATCCGGCGAGTGGCGGGAGCGTCCGGAGGCAGTCTTTTCGTCCAACTGTTTACACAGTCTGCCTTGTTGGTTTTGCTGGCCGGCCTGTTGACCGGTGTCTGCATCGAGGTGATGGCTCCCTGGTTGAGACTGGAAATGGCCGGATTGTATTTGCAGTTTGACGCTTCTCTGTTGATGGTACAGAGCCTTGAGTATCTGGCTGGTTTGTTGGGAGTATGTGCTTGGGTGTGTGGAATAGTCGTGTGGAAGGTACGTCGCATGCAGGTGCATGCAGGGGTGACTGGCGGTGTGCACCGGGGAGGAAAGAGACGACTGCGGAATCTGTTGTTGGGAGTGCAGTTGTTCATCTGTTGGGTTTTTATCTCACTGGCAGCGGCACTTTATCTGCAATCGGATAAAACGGGACGTACCTTGTTCGGGACATTGAGCTTGGAGGAAAAAGAGCAGATTTTGAGCATTCCGATGGATTTTTCCTTTATGAACGCCGTGCAGAAGCAGGATCTGATACATCAGTTTAAAAACTTGTCGGGAGTCGAAGAGGTGCTTCCGGCCGACATCAATTATTTGGGAGGTGTTTCCGGTACGGGTATGTATACGGAGAAAGATAATAAAGGCAGTTATGTGGATGTAAATGTGATGCGTATAACTTCCGGTTTCTTTCGTTTCATGCACATTCCGATGCGGTCGGGACATACGCCGCGTGAGTCGTCCGATTTGGTAATAGACGAGGCATTATCTCATCGTCTCGGAACGGACATCATGGGGAAACCGCTTTATAATTTTGACGGAGATGCCTACACGGTTAAAGGAGTGTGCCAGACATTTGTGTCCAGTGTGTATTATGATAGTGAAGGATTTATATTCCTCCTGAGCGGGTTCGATGATTATTGTGGGCATTGCTATATAAAATGTAAGGAAGGACAGGCGGAAACCGTCTCTCAGGAGGTCCGGAAGATACTGAAAAAGACGTTGCCGGAAAGTGTGGAAGTGAAGGTAAGCACGTTCATGGACGACATCCGTGAGTCACAGGCGCTTGAGTTCAAGCTCCGCGGAATTGTATTGTTCTTTTCGGTAGTGGTGCTGGTGATTTCGTTGTTGGGCGTGTATTCAGCCGTGACCATCGACACGGAATATCGGCGGAAGGAGATGGCTATCCGAAAGATTAACGGTGCCGGAATGCGTCAGATAGTCTGGCTGTTTGCCCGACTTTATGTTACTTTACTGACGGTGACGGCTGTGTTGGGATTTGCGTTGGTTGAATTCTTGTTGAGGCAGTTTAGTACCTTGTATACGGTGTTCTTCCAGCATGGGATGGCTTTCTATTTTTGCCTCTTCCTGAGTGTCTCCTTGTTCGTCGCCCTTACGGTAGCTTTCCGTATTTGGCAGGTGTCCCGGGTGAATCCGGCAGAAGAAATCAAGCGGGAGTGATATAAATGTAGTATAATAACCTAAAATTGAAAATATCCATGAGAAAACAAGTATTAGCCTGTCTGCTCTTAGGTGCATTGGGAGCACAGGCACAAGAGAAATTTGTGGTGGAAGGTCAGTTGAAGAATATTCCCGACGGAACTGTGTTCTATTTGATGAAGCAAGAGGGTAACGTGGGGAGTATGGCAGCTACCGATACGCTGCAGAACGGGACATTCCGTTTTGAACTGACTATCGCCGGAAACGAGCTGGAAGGTTATGGCTTGATGGCACGTGATGATACGAAATTCCCACCCATGTTGCTTGAACTATGGGTAAATCCTGGCAGTCATCTGCTCATACAAGGAGAGAATCCTTATATTTATTCCTGGAAAGTAGAGAGTGATGTCAAGGAACAACAGTTCCAGCAGCAGCTGATACAGGCTTCCCATAAGGAATGGGAGGAATTTCAGCGGTTGACCATGCAAGAGTTTGCACTGATGAGGTCGGCTGCGCAGGGAGGAAACAAAGAACAGGCCCGTGCGCAAGCAGACAGTCTGCAACAGCTGACAGAGAAGTTGAGTGATCAGATTGCCCAGCATAATATTGCGATTATGAAACAATCGCCGATTAATGCAGCCTGGATGGGTGAATTGCATCGGATGGGGATGTCGGTTAAGTTCCGTAAAGATTATCCGTATAAAAAAGAAGTGCAGCAGTTGTACAACCTGCTGGATGACGCACAGAAAGAAACGTCCATTGGGAAGAGTGTGTATCTGGCCTTGAATCCGCCGACTGTAGTGAAAGTAGGTGAGGAAGCTGCCGATGCGGATATGTACGACTTGGAAGGAAAGGTTCATCGCTTGGCTGAGTTTCGCGGAAAATACATCTTGCTGGACTTCTGGAGTCGGGGATGCGGTCCTTGCATCATGTCGCAACCGGAACTGAAGGAAATCAGTGAAATGTACAAGGACAGCCTGGAGGTGATCAGCCTGAGCATTGAGAACCGGAAGGGATGGGAAGAGGCTTCTAAATCGCATGCCATAACTTGGAATAATTGGAACGATTTGGAAGAGAACAACGGACTGTATGCCCGTTATGGTGTCAGAGGAATTCCCCATTTTGTATTGATTTCTCCGGAAGGAAAGGTGGTTGACAGCTGGAGTGGATATGCAAAAGGTTGGCTGAAACTGAAAATTAAAGGCTCAATGGCTCCCAAGCAGCCGATGCGTATCGAATGGAAAGACGGTCACAAAGTGGTGCATCATCCGCGGAAGAAAACAGAAAAAATGGAGGTGCTGACCATCCGTCAGGTGGAACTGACTGACTCGGCTACGGTGCTTCGCGTGCATGCACGGTATATTCCAAATTACTGGATTCGGCTGGACAAAGCGACTTTTTTGATGTCGGACAAGGGGGTGAACTATCCGCTTCTGCGCAGTGAAGGTTTCGCGATAGGCGAGCAGGTGTTTATGCCTGATAGCGGAGAAATGGATTTCACGCTCTATTTTGCTCCGCTGCCGAAAGATACCCGCTGGTTTGACTTTTCGGAAGGCGAGCACGTGGAAGGGGGATACTATATCGAAGGCATCCGTCTGACAGAATAAGAAATGAACTAAAAAACGATGTGTTATGATACTGAATGTAGTATTGAAAATGATTTTGCGAAGCTGGTGGCGTAACAAGGTGTTTTTCCTTGTTTCGGTAGCCAGTCTGGCATTGGGATTGGCTTGCACCAATTTGCTGATGACATACTTCGTGCACGAGCATGGGTTGGAAGGACGTAATCCGGACCGTGACCGCATGTTTTTTCTGCGGCAGGATGACCCGATGACGGAGGGGAAACGAGTGGCCTTTGCCGGCGCAGAGATTCCTCCGCAGCTGAAGCAAAGCTATGCCGAGGTAGAGAACTTTCTTCGGTTAGGGAAACTGGATTTGCTTTACTGCAAGGTGAACGAGCAGAAGGTGGAAGGTGATTTTAAGATGTTGTCGGCCGATACAACCCTGACGAACTTTTTTGATTACCGTACGGAAGAAGGTAGTTTGAGTCAGGTACTCTGTCAACCAGGGAAGGTCGCATTAAGTGAAGCTTGTGCCCGTCGTCTGTTCGGAGGGAAACAAGCGGTAGGGAAGCAGGTGGAGGCACATTTCCGCTTTGGAGAGGTCCGTCCGTACGAAGTGGCAGCAGTGCTTAAGAAGCGCGAACAATCGCTTCTGCAGTTTGACATGTTGATAGCACACGACCCTGATTTCTTCTGGGGTGGACTTACACTGCTGAAGCTGACTCCGGGTACGGATGCGGGTCACCTGGCCGATAAGCTGAATGAGGACAAGGTACCTACACTGATGCCCGGTCAGACAAAATATTACCTGGATCCGCTGGACGCCATTTGTTTCACTACTCCTGATGATTCTTCTCAGCAGACGCTCGATTTCGTTAGTCAGACACCCGTGCAGACTCTCTATATCAGTCTGCTGGCAGCCGTGCTGATACTGATCATTGCTTGCTGCAACTATACTAACATGAGTTTGAGCCGCTTGCTGCAACAGCTGCGTATGATTCATGTGGAAAAATTGATGGGGGCTACCTTGCGCAATATCCGTCTGCAACTTTTCGGGGATGCTTTTCTGACGGTGGTGCTGGCATTCGGCTTGTCCATTCTGCTGGTCAATGACTGTCTGTCACTGTTTAATGACCTGTTGGGTTCGCGGTTGACCATGACGTTCTTCTTCAGTAGTCAGATGTTGCCGTGGTTGCTGTTATTCATTCTGTTGATGTCGGTAATACCGGCGTGGTACATCAGCTGTCGCCTGTCACGCTTGTCGTTCACGGAGTACCGTACCCTTTACAGTGGCCGACGCAAACAGCGTTTTGTAGCGGTATTGGTAACGGTGCAGTTCGTGATTTCCATCGGATTGTTATTGGCTACGCTGACAGCACGCAACCAGATGGAACTGACCCGCCAGCGGGCTTCGCGTTACGAGGGCTGCATTGAGATAGGGGATGCCTTTGGTACTCCGTTGGCTCCCTTCAAGGCGGAACTGGAGAAACGGGTGAAAGGGATTGAATCCATGACACTTTCCAAGGCTTCGGTGCTTAATGCCTGGATACGTCAGTTGAACGTGCTGCGTCCCAGTGGGAAGGAAGTACGTACCAATCTGCTGACATTGGAAGGCGACTCCACCTTGTTGCGCACCTTGCGCATTGAACAGTTGAGTGGAGAATCTCCTTCCCGTCTGTTGGAGCGTCAGGCATCTCCGGTACTGGTGAACGAGAGTTTTGTCCGCT
>ENA-OXJK01000741-OXJK01000741.1-human-gut-metagenome-genome-assembly--contig:-NODE-741-length-11500-cov-9.72984_pt1 | contig 11500 bp, 8 predicted proteins | sample MGYA00249823_ERZ652372 | MGnify/ENA primary metagenome ERZ652372 (study PRJEB26925, sample SAMN05826969) | human gut metagenome | biome: ENVO:2100002; feature: ENVO:00000062; material: ENVO:00002003...
ACTCTGTCCTTTGGCTGAAATCACACTGCATATCATTATTACCCACCCTAACAGGTATAACTTTACTTTCATCTTCATAACGGTTATCGGGCAAAAATATGGAATATTTCAGAAAACTCAATGACTTTCGAAAACAGAATTGAAAGAATGACCATCTATTCCGTCAAATTGCCTTATATATACTCTACTCTATAGAACAAAAAGTCACGATAAAACTCTTAGTCTCAATACTCCTCCAAAACGCAAGTGCGTTCGATCTAAAACGCAAGTGCGTTTGACTTGAAACGCAAGGACGTTTGTTCTTAAACACAAGTGCGTTTTGAATTGAACGCAAGGGCGTTTTCCAAGGAAGGAAAAAACTTGCTGAAAGGAGAAAAAAGAGTGTCTTTATATCCTATATAAATAAGGTGATAGGGAAAGGAATTTAAAGTGATAAAATGCAGACAAAGAAATGTAACCTACTCTTTGCAAAATTGGGATATGACATCTAAAAATAGTGAAATTTTTCCGTAATTGCCGAAAATCATCTTTTTTCATCCTATATTTACCAGTGTAAAGATTCGTTTTTCACTGATAACTTTCCTATCTTTGCATTGAAGAAAAAACAAAGACTGACTATACACTTTTATACATAACTTAAATACATAAGAATTATGGAATTTGTAACAAACGAAAAACTTACCATTGTTGGTGCTGCCGGTATGATCGGTTCTAACATGGCTCAGACTGCTATCATGATGGGCTTAACTCCTAACATCTGCTTGTACGACCCGTACGCTCCAGGTTTGGAAGGTGTTGCTGAAGAATTGTTCCACTGCGGTTTCGAAGGTGTGAACATCACTTTCACTTCAGATATCAAAGAAGCGCTGACTGGTGCTAAATATATCGTAAACTCAGGTGGTGCTGCTCGTAAAGCTGGTATGACTCGTGAAGACCTGTTGAAAGGTAACGCAGCTATCGCAGAAGAATTCGGTAAGAACGTAAAACAGTACTGTCCGGATGTAAAACACATCGTAGTTATCTTCAACCCTGCTGACATCACAGGTTTGATTACACTGTTGTACTCTGGTTTGAAACCGGGTCAGGTAACTACTTTGGCTGCTCTTGACTCTACTCGTCTGCGCAGCGAATTGGCTAAACACTTCGGCGTTTCTATGGACGCAGTTGAAAACTGCCGTACTTACGGTGGTCACGGCGAACAGATGGCTGTATTTGCTTCTACTGCTAAAGTAAACGGTAAAGCTTTGACAGACATCATCGGTACTGACGCTTTGACAAAAGAACAGTGGGCTGAAATCCAGCAGAAAGTAACTAAGGGTGGTGCAAACATCATCAACTTGCGTGGCCGTTCTTCATTCCAGAGCCCGTCATACGTTTCTATCGAAATGATTGGTGCTGCTATGGGTGGCAAAGCATTCCGCTGGCCGGCTGGTACTTACGTTTCTAACGAAAAGTACGACCACATCATGATGGCTTGGGAAACTTCTATCACTGCTGACGGTTGCCACTGCGCTGCTTTGAACGGTACTGCAGAAGAACAAGCTGCTTTGGATAAGAGCTACGAACACTTGTGCGCACTGCGTGACGAAGTAATCGCTATGGGCGTTCTTCCTCCAGTAGCTGAATGGAACAAGCTGAACCCGAACATTAAATAATCGGATTTTCCATTAATATAAAAGGAGACTGAATCATCGGTCTCCTTTTTTTATGTCCAATTCCAACGCACTTGTACATCATATAAAATCACAGTAATCTCATTTTCACGCATTTATATTTTCCCAATGTACATCTGAAAACTTTCAGTCTCTCTATCAAAAGCACTATCTTTGCCGCTCTCTTTACCATGTATTCCTAAAACTACGGGCAGCAATGAGAATATGCACTTTACTACTTTTCCTTATTTCAGCACTGACCTGTCACTCGCTGTGTGCACATAATCCAGCGGGACATTACTTCCTGACACAAGACTCTACGTCTTCTCTCACCTCATCGGCTCTTCCTGCGAAGCCAAAGAAAACAAAGGAACTTTTCCAGCAAAACTTTTCGTACATGGGAATTCCTTTTATCGTTTCCGGATTAATCGTCAAAAAACAAAACCAGGATTTCCGTACACTGCGTAATCGCTTCCAGCCGACCTTTCACCACGAATATGACAATTATACACAATATGTCCCGTTAGTTACTACATGGGGCATGAAACTGGCTGGAGTAGAAAACCGCAGCTCATGGAAGGAACTCACAGTCAGCAATGTTTTCTCAGCAGCCTTGATGGCCGGCTTTGTCAACACCTTGAAATATACGACCAAAGAAATGCGTCCGGACAATTCATCAAACAATTCATTTCCTTCCGGACATACGGCCACTGCTTTTATGTGTGCCACAATCCTGCATAAAGAATACGGCATGCTCAGTCCGTGGTATAGCATCGGAGGATATACCTTAGCGGGAGTAACCGGTATCACTCGCCAGCTGAACAACCGTCACTGGATTGGCGATGTGCTGGTAGGAGCTGGGATTGGCATGATTTCAACGGACTTAGGCTATTTCTTTTCCGATCTGATTTTTCGTAAGAATACCACCAGCAGCCAGTTAACAACCCACTTCAACCGCTACGATACACCTTCATTCCTGAGCCTCAACATGGGATTTGCCACAGGACCTTCTACCCTGCGTACTGCCGAACTATATGACACAGAAGAAGGAACTCCTTTGGGTATGCGCCTGCGTACGGGCACATCGACCGTCGTCAGCGCAGAAGGAGCCTACCTTTTCAATGCGTACATCGGTTTGGGAGGGCGCCTGAGAGTAGCTACCGTACCTGTTATCGCCGACATTCCCGAAGAGAACAAAAAGCATTTTGACCTGGACAATGACCTGAAGGAAGGAGCCCCTGTCAACATGTACCTGCTGGACGGACTGGAATCTGACCATTTAGGCATGTGCGACATCGATTTAGGGCTTTACTTTTCTTATCCGCTCAGCAATCGCTTCCTGATAGGAAGCAAACTGTTAGCCGGACGACGCACTAATGCAAACTTTACCTTAAACTCTATTTCACGGATTAATCCAGCCATTTTCGACCGCCAGAAAGTAAGCCAGGAAGCCTACGACCAATTCTATAAAGCCGACGTAGATTACTATATCCAGCAGGAAGGTCTCAGCATTCAGGAAATGCTACAGAGTACTTTCATTGATGAGGAATTTCTTCACATTCGTAAAAGTTCTACTTTCAAATTAGGAACCGGACTTTCTCTCGCCTACCGCTACAAAGAAAATGCGGCCCTGCGTCTCTATTGCGACTATGACTTTGCCTCCCCCCGACTGACATACGACCTGAAGAACTCCTGGGCAGACGAAGACGGTAACCGGGAAGTCCGTTCGTATAGTAAAAGAACGCCTATGCATAATTTTACTTTCGGAGCTTCCATCGCGTTCATGTTCTAACACGAAAGCCGTTGCACATTCTACTTATTTTTATTATTTTCGCCCTTCGAAATGATTGACCAAGCTACCATAGACCGAATACTGGATGCTGCACAAATAGTAGATGTGGTATCCGAGTTTGTCACACTCCGCCGCCGGGGAGTGAACTACATCGGACTATGCCCGTTCCACAATGAAAAGACCCCTTCTTTCAGTGTATCTCCCAGCAAAGGATTATGCAAATGTTTCAGTTGCGGTAAGGGAGGGAATGTGGTGCACTTCATCATGGAGCACGAACAGCTTTCTTACTACGAGGCACTGAAGTGGCTGGCTAACAAATATCACATCGAAGTAAAGGAACGGGAACTCACCGACGAAGAAAAACAAGCACATAGTCTGCGTGAAAGCTTGTTTGTAGTCAATCAGTTTGCATCCGAATATTTTCAAGACATACTTTATAATCACATCGACGGACAGCGTATCGGTATGACCTACTTACGCAGCCGAGGATTCCGTGATGACATTATCAAAAAGTTCCAGTTAGGATACAGCACAGACAGTCACGATGCACTGGCACGTACAGCCAAACAGAAAGGCTATCAAGAAGAGTTTCTGGTAAAAACCGGCTTGTGCTATAGAAAGGACGACGGTTCACTTCGCGACCGTTTCTGGGGGCGTGTCATTTTCCCCGTACATACCTTATCGGGAAAAGTAGTAGCTTTTGGCGGACGTGTATTGAGCGCTGCCACCAAGAACGTGCAGATGAAGTATGTCAATTCTCCGGAATCGGAGATATATCACAAAAGCCGGGAACTCTATGGCATTTATTTTGCCAAGCAGGCCATTGTACGCCAGGACCGCTGCTTCTTGGTTGAAGGCTATACCGATGTCATTTCCATGCACCAGAGTGGAATTGAAAACGTGGTGGCTTCTTCGGGTACGGCATTGACCTCCGACCAGATACGACTGATTCATCGCTTTACCAATAACATCACGGTATTGTATGACGGTGACGGAGCCGGAATCAAGGCCAGCATACGCGGTATTGACATGCTGCTGGAAGAAGGTATGAACATCAAGGTATGTCTGCTCCCCGATGGAGACGACCCCGACAGCTTTGCCCGCAAGCATAATGCCACCGACTATCAGACCTACATCAATGAGCACGAAGTGGACTTCATCCGTTTCAAGACGAACCTGCTGATGGAAGAAGCAGGAAAAGACCCGATCAAACGTGCCAGCCTGATTTCCAGTATCGTAAAAAGTATCTCTGTGATACCTGACTCGATTGTCCGCTCCGTATATACACGCGAGTGCAGCCAGCTTCTGCAAATGGAAGAGAAAATCCTGATAGAAGCGGTAAACAAACTGATAGAGCAGGCACAGGAAAATAAATACAAGGAAATCCAACGGAAGCAACGACAGGCCACCCAGGATGCTCAACCTGCTCCTCCGACTACTTACCCGGAGACACAGCCGACAGAGATTCCTATACCGGATGAGACTCAACTTCCTCCAGCTCCTCTGGAAACAGCAGCAGAGTATATACCTCCAACCGCTGAACAGCCTGCCGGACAACCCGCAAGCACTCCTGTTCCTACGGACAATTACCTTTCGTATATCCCATTGGAAGGGAATGAACAGAAACTGTTCTACAAGAAGGAACAGCTCCTCCTGCAAATGATTGTCCGCTATGGAGAGAAAGTGATGTGTTACTTAGAGGATGAAAACGGAGAAGAGCAACCGCTCACTGTCATAGAATGTATTTCTTCCAGCTTGAAGGAGGATGAACTGCAGTTTCACTATCCTTTAGACCGCCGTATCCTAAAAGAAGCGGAGAATCATCTGCACGACGAAGGCTTTGTGTCTGAGCGCTATTTCCTGACTCATCCTGATCCGGAAATCAGTAAACAGGCCGCAGAACTGGCCAGCGACCGCTATCAGCTAAGCAAGTACCACTCCAAAGGACAGGCAATCATCACCGATGAAGAAAGACTTTATGAGTTAGTTCCCAGGTTGTTAATTGATTTCAAGCTATCGATTGTAGAAGAAGAAATGAAGCATACCCTGCAGGCTTTAGCCAATCCGGACATCTATAACAATCCGGAGAAATGTCAGGAAATCATGCAACATTACAAAGAGTTGCAAAAAATTCAGATTCCAATGGCACAAAAAGCAGGCGACCGCGTCATTTTACGTTAGCTATTTCCCCTCTCCACTTACGATAAAAGGGGAAATAGTCTCTTTCATATTAATATTTTGCACGAATCAGGTTCATGAACTCTTCGCGCGTCTTGGCCTGATTGAATGCGCCTGTAAAGTCAGATGTCGTCGTTACAGAATTCTGCTTTTCCACTCCTCTCATCTGCATACACATGTGTTTGGCTTCTACTACCACCATTACGCCTAATGGATTCAGTGTTTCTTGGATACACTCCTTTATTTGAAGCGTCATGCGTTCCTGCACCTGCAAACGGTGAGAAAAAATATCTACCACACGAGCAATCTTACTCAGCCCCGTAATGTATCCGTTAGGAATATATGCCACATGGGCCTTTCCGTAGAACGGCAGCATGTGATGCTCGCACATGGAAAAGAAATCAATGTCCTTCACAATCACCATCTGGCTGTAAGGTTCCTTGAATTTTGCGGCATTCAGCACTTCTCTCGGATCCATTTCATATCCGCGAGTCAGCGTCAGCATGGCTTTTGCTACACGCTCAGGGGTTTTCAACAGTCCTTCTCTTTCAGGATCTTCACCCAGCAAAGAAAGGATTTCCTTGTAATGCCCGACCAGTTTCTCAACCTTCTCTTGCGGCCAGTTTATCGAATTTGTATCTGTCATCATTATTCTATAGGTATATTAATCTGTTCACGCACAATAGACACTTCCTTAAAAACTCCTGTAGCTTTCAATTTACGCATGGTTACATGTGCTTCTTCAATACTTTTAAAGTCTCCTACCCGGCACAGCCAGCGAGGAGGCTGAAAATAAGTATAAACCGGAAGTTCCGGAAATTCTTCTTTCACTTTCGTTGCTACCCTATTCGCTTCACTACGCGCCTGACGGGAATTATTCCCAGCGTATACCTGTACGCGAAATCCACGAGCTTTTAATGTCTTTACCGGCTCCGAACTGGTAGAACGCACATAATGTTTCCCTATCAAAGAGGTAATCTGTGCATCCTGGTGGATAGTCACTACACCTTCTCCCGCCCGACGGGTCTGCAGGCTTTCGATAATGTTCTGCTGGGCATAAGCCCCGCTGACACACAAAACAGAAACTACAAATAAAAGATATTTCAGCATAAGCGGATTTTTAGATAGACATAGAAAACAAAAGTCAATTGAGCACAGAGACCATACGACGGTGCTACGTCCTCACATCATCTCTGTGCTCATAAGTCGCTCCTGACTAATTCAAAAAAGAATTATTTAAAAGCGTCGATGATACCCTTGAAGTCTGCAACTTTCAAAGCAGCACCACCAATCAGACCACCGTCTACATCAGGATTAGCGAACAATTCTTTTGCGTTAGAAGGCTTGCAGCTTCCACCGTACAGGATAGAAGTATTTTCAGCTACTTCCTGACCGTATTTAGCAGCAACCAAAGAACGGATGTGAGCGTGGATTTCCTGAGCCTGTTCCGGAGTAGCAGTCTTACCTGTACCGATAGCCCAAACCGGTTCGTAAGCCAAGATTACTTTACCGAAATCTTCAGCAGACAAAGAGAATACAGAAGCCAACTGAGCTTCTACTACTTCATTCTGTTTGTTAGCTTCACGTTCTTCCAATACTTCACCGATACAGAAGATAGGTTTCAAGTTGTTAGCCAAAGCCAATTTAACTTTTTCTTCCAGGATTTCAACTGTTTCGTGATAGTAAGCACGACGTTCAGAGTGACCCAAGATTACATACTGAGCACCTGTAGATGCAACCATTTCTGCAGAAACTTCACCAGTATAAGCACCAGAGACTTTGTCAGCGCAGTTTTCAGCACCTACACCAATGATAGAGCTGTCCACCAGAGGAGTTACAGAAGCCAAGTGAATGAAAGGAGTACAGATGATTACATCGCAGTTTGGTTTGTCTGCTGTCAATGCTTCGTTCAATTCTTTTGCCAATGCAATACCTTCCTGCAGGTTCTTGTTCATTTTCCAGTTACCTGCTACAATGTTTTTTCTCATTTTGTTTAAATTTTAAAGGGTTAGTTATAATGTTTCTTTATTATTCTCTTCCTCTTTTTTCTTTTTGCGGCTTTTTATGCGCAACCATATCAGGTCGACTACGGTCAGGAACAGCAAAGGCCCCAGGAACCAACCGGTCACTTCTACCACCTTGTGCACATTGGTTTTCGGATTCCATGTACTGAATGGAAGTTTCTCCAGCGGTGCATTCAACTGGTATTCATCTGGTAGATTGGAAACACTCCATTTACGCAGCACGACTCCTTTTTTCAGCAGCATCAATCCCGGATTGGAACGAATCATCGTTTTCAGCGTAATCTCATCCATCAACGCAAACGGATATTCCGCTCCTGTATTCTCTTGCCAGTCTATGATATCCTGCTCCGAAGAAGCTGTCAGACATAGGAAACGATACCCGTGTTCCACGCTGTAATCATACACTTCATTGATCAAATCCATACCACTATCGTCTGCCTGCTTCAACCATGGTGCCACCAGTAAAAACGTGTACTGGTCGCTATGAAGTATGTCATCGGTCAAATCCTCTCCCGTTTCCAGTGAAGTAATCGAGAAGTCGTGAATAGGAGGCTCATAGCCCTTCTCCTTCACCCGCGTCTTCGAATCGACAAAGGTCCACGTGGAATCTGTCGGGAAATTATCAATCGTAAATTCCTGTTCTTTACCGTCTTTCGAATAAATAAAAATCGTTTCATACTCGGTAGGCTTCTCACCTTCAGGAATTGTCATGCCTTTTATGATGTCTGCTCCTACATGATAAGGACGAAAATCGAACACAGGCAGGTAGCGCAGGCAGAACAACATGAAGAAGATGATGAACAGAATACTGTAAAGCGAAATCAGCCAGTCCACCTTCGTGGTGACCAGATTAAAGATATGCCGACGCCACTTAAACACGGAAATAGCCGCAATAAGCAACACGATGTTCTTGAAGAAAGTCTCCCAGTTGGTCAGCACAACCGCATCACCAAAACATCCACAATCGGAAATCGGATTGGCTATGGCCAGCCACAATGTCAACGGTGTCATAAACGCCATCATCAACAAAGCCAGCAAAGGAGCTACCCTCCGACGAATACCGAAGAACAGATAAATGCCAAGAATAAACTCAAACAAGGCACAGAGCATAGCTGCCAGATAAGGCACATATCCTGCGCTCAGGCTCTGCAGCCCCCATGCTTCCAGGTAATCCTGTACCTTATAGACCGTGCCCAAAGGGTCATTGGCCTTAACAAATCCGGAGAACAAAAAAACGACAGCCAGTAGAAAACGGCAGACGTTACTCCAGATCACAGTTGCTTTATGTAGAAACTTATTCTCCAAATTCCAGCTTAATCAATCCGAAAACGGCATAATTAATCATATCCATATAATTGGCGTCTACACCTTCTGAAACCAAGGTGTCTCCTTTCAAAGATTCGATTTGCTTGGTCCGATAAATCTTCATCAAAATCAAATCTGTATAGGAAGTGATGCGCATGCTACGCCAAGCCTCATCATAGTCATGATTCTTCGCCAGCATCAGTTTCAGCGCCTTGTCGGCATAGGTATCATATAATTCCAGCGCACGCTCTTCAGTTATATCTTCCTTCTCAGCATAGCCCAGTTCCAGCTGAATAAGCCCGATAATACCATAATTGACAATTGCAATAAACTCCGGACGAATGCCTTCATCTATCAAGGACACGCCCTTCACTTCGATACTGCGAATACGGTTTGCCTTAATATAAATCTGGTCTGTCACGGAAGACGGACGCATGATGCGCCAGGCAGCTCCGTAATCATGCAACTTTTTAGCAAACAAATCACGGCATACTGCAATTACATGCTCAAATTGTTTCTTGGTTTCTTCCATCTTTTATGCTCGAATATGTGGCAAAGTTACTGTTTTTTCAGAGAGCACACAAAAATAATGGAAATAAAAATGCCATTTCATACAGTCCCGACAGAACTGTATGAAATGGCATTTCCTTTTATTTCAATAAATTTGTTTCCCAGATTAAGAACATCTCAAGACTTGTCCGATACGCAACGTTGTAGTACGTTTTATACCATTAATCTGACACAAGCGGTCGATGGATACGTGATACAAACGAGAGATACGTCCCAATGTATCACCCTTACGGATTTTATGATAGCGGATAGCTGATTTTTCCGCCTCTGCCACACCGGATTTTCCTGATTTTACAGCAGCCAATGCGCGAGTACGCTGATATGCATAACGGTTGGCACCACGCACAAACAAATAGCTGTCTGAAACGATATCCTGATTCGGGAAATCAAACATAAATTCCGGATTTATCACCTCGCCTAAGAAACGAGTTTCAAAATGAAGGTGAGAACCGGTAGAACGTCCGGTATTTCCTCCCAAACCAATCGGGTCACCCGCCTTTACATATTCATCTTCAGCTACAATCTGCTTAGACAAGTGTCCGTAAATGGTTTCCAAACCATTGTCATGACGGATTACTACATATTTGCCATAACCTCTACGTTCATATTTCACCATGCGCACACGCCCGTCGAAAGCAGCACGGATGGTATCGCCGATATAGACCTTAATGTCCAATCCGTTGTGCATACGCCGCCAGCGCGGACCACATTTAGAAGTAATTTTTGTATGAGTTGTCGGCATGCAGAAGCCTGTCAGGTCGATTCGGAAACTATCTGGAACCTGTACATTACCACCGTAAGCATGAACGCGATCATTGTTCCAGTTTGGATAAAGACTGTAAGCGGGATATACTGCCTGTTCTGCCTTAATCTGGCGAATCAGGGCTAATGAATCCACTGCTTTTAATTTTCTGTCAATCGGCGCCTGACGAGCCAGAAGATCTTGTCCTGAAACATTGATACTGACCATGGCCAGAGCCGCCATTGCTACTGTTCTAATACACTTTAAAATCATTATACCTTATATTTTTCAGCTAGTATCCGTCGGATGGCCTTTTTCCAGCCCGACCCTTATTCAGAATACCATTACTGGTTTAAAACAAATCACTTTCAGAGTGCACTTCTGCCTTCATTTCATGCAGATATGCTTGACTGCTTTACAAATAGCGTTCCAAAGATAAAAAAAATTCGGTATATCCGGCTGAGGGATTAACGATTTTTTATGTATTTTTATACGCAAAACATAGAATAAATGTTTTACAACATAACATTCAGCAATACAAAGAATTAAACAAAATCACTTTAACGAAGGATTCAAATCTTCCCGAGCCACAAATTTCCCCTCTTTCCATTCCAGACAAACGGGCTGCGATTTTAAATAAGGCCTTAAATCTTTTGCGGTTTCCTTGTCCAGATAGTCGGGCGTAGTATAAGTGAACTTGAGCACCGGTTTGTCAGACGACAATTCAGCCTTCCACAAGTACATGTCGGCATAGGCACGAAGGTTCTTCAAGGAGTCAGCCTGGGCTGTCGAAGCCGGAGTCAAATAAAATTCATCTTCTTGTGGAAGCTGTAAAAAATCGGAAAGCGGCAATTCATGCCAGTTCGTATCATAAAAAGCAATCTGACTGTCAGCTGCCGGAGCCGAATAGGTTGAAACGGCACAAATCACTTTCACGGAGTCATTCAGCGGAAGCAGCTTCAGTTCCAAGGTGCTGGCCGAAGTCGTTTTCAGAAACAAATAATCTGAAGTCAGTTTAGTCATTTCCGACATATTTCCAAAACGGTTTTTCACCTCTGCCTTCATCCCACTTTCCAGAAAATCACCGAAGTCGGCTCGGTTTACCTCCGTCAAAAGCGGTGACAAGGAATCTGCCAATGCTACAAAAAGCGTCTTCAAATCCTGCGCACGCCCTGCAGCACCACATACATACCTGTCTCTTATACACATCTCCGAGCCCACGAGACTACGCTGCATC
>ENA-OXJK01000748-OXJK01000748.1-human-gut-metagenome-genome-assembly--contig:-NODE-748-length-11433-cov-7.89383_pt1 | contig 11433 bp, 7 predicted proteins | sample MGYA00249823_ERZ652372 | MGnify/ENA primary metagenome ERZ652372 (study PRJEB26925, sample SAMN05826969) | human gut metagenome | biome: ENVO:2100002; feature: ENVO:00000062; material: ENVO:00002003...
GATGCAGCGTAGTCTCGTGGGCTCGGAGATGTGTATAAGAGACAGGTCATGAAGACGCAACCGGACGCGGTGCAGGTTGACGGACTGTCGCCGGGGCAGGCGACCCAGGCCGCGGAAGCCGGGCTCAAAGCCGCAGAGGAAGGGATGAAGGCTGCCCGTGCCGGACTGGAGGCTGCCCGCGAATATATGTCGGGCGAGGAGTGGAAAAAGGCTCAGGCCGAACTCGACAAGGCACAGAAGGAACTCTCCTCGGCACGCAGGCTGTCTGCCGCGCAACTCGCAGCCGTCCGTGAGCAGGAGGAGGCCGTGCGCAAGTATATGGCCAGCGACGAGTGGAAAGAGGCGCAGAAGCAGATACAGGAGGCGCAGGCGCATTTGGCCGACCCCCGGGTACAGGCTGCCCTGGCGAAAGCTGCCGAGGCCGGGTCGACGGCAGCCGGCGTCGAGATCCGTCGCAAGGTCGCCGAACATATGGAGCAGACGGAGGATGCCGGTACGCTGAAGAGCAGTACGATCGTGATCCGCGGATCGGGCAAGTCGCCGTTTGAAAAGGGGGAGGAACCCCTTGTCGTGATCGACGGCAAGGTGTTTAAGGATACCAAGAAACTGGAGGGGCTTGATCCCGACCGGATCGAGAACATATCCGTACTCAAGGATGCCTCGGCGGTCGAGAAATACGGCAGGAAAGCCCGCAACGGCGTTATCGAGATTACGACCAGGAAAAAATAAGCAGGCCATAAGTATAAAAAGTTCGTGCCCGGGACGGTTTTGCCGCCCCGGGTTTTTTCGTCGGCCATGCGATACGGGCGTGAAACTTGCAGAATTAGGATGGAAAAAGTTATCTTTGCATGTAAAATACAAAACAGAAGCTATGAAACGCCTGCTATTTTTTCTTACGGTCGCAATGTTCGTTTCATGCGGCCGGACATTCGAGCAGCGCACGGCCAAATATGCTGAGGTCGGATCCGTGAACGATAACCGTGCTGCGGTGCTCGACATCAACGAGGGGGTCGGCCGTTGGGGGTATGTCGACGGGACGGGACGGCTGGTCATCGAATGCCGTTATGCCGATGCCCGGAGTTTCGACGACGGACTGGCCGCCGTGCAGGAGCCCGAAGGGCTGTGGGGCTATATAGATACCGCAGGCCGGGCGGTCGTGGCGCCGCAATTTACGGTGGCCGGGGCGTTCGACGACGGCATGGCCTGGGTTCAGTCCGGCGAGCTCTGGGGCCGTATCGACAAAACGGGGAAAACCGTCATTCCCTGCCTTTATTCCGAGATCGGTGAACCCGATGAACGTGGCTGGATGCGTGTCCTGCGCGACGGTAAATGGGGCGTCCTGCGCCAAGACGGCGAGGTGGTAGTCCCCTGTGCCTATAACCTGATCGGCGAGCCGAACGCCTACGGGCTGATCCCCGTGACGAGCGACGGCAAACATGGCTTCCTCGGCGCCGACGGGCGCGAAGTGCTGCCTTGTTTCTTCTCCTATATTTCCGATTTCAAGGACGGCTATGCCCGGACGAACTACGGCGGCAGCATGGTGCTGCGCGACGAGCCCTACGGCGGTCAGTGGGGACTTATCGACACGCTGGGGCACGAGACGATCCCGTGCCGCTACTACTACCTCGACACCCCGGGCGAGGGGCTCGCTGCGTTCAGGCTGGAACAGTTCGGCAATTACGGGTATGTCGATGTCAAGGGGAATGTGGCTATTTCGCCCCGTTTCTCCGTGGCGCGGCCCTTCTCGGGCGGGGTGGCCGTGGTGAGCTACAACAATGTCAATTTCGGGCTTGTCGACCGCAACGGCGGTGAAGTCAGCTCGTTCCGCTATAAACGCATCGGCAGGTTCAACGACGGGCTGGCGCCTTTCAATACCGACCTCTACGGCATGAATTTCCAGGGTATGGAGCCCCGTTGCGGCTATATCGACACCGAGGGACGCGAAGTGATACCGGCCAAGTGGGACGATGCCGCCGAGTTCAGCGAGATGCGTGCCGCCGTGATGCGCTTCGGTACCAATGCCGAAGATTTCTACGATGCCCGCTGGGGCTATATCGCCACGAACGGCCAGCTGGTCGTGCCGCTCAAGTACCACGAGGCCTATCCGTTCAGCTGCGGGCTGGCGCGTGTCTTCATCAAGGGACTCGGGTACGGGTATATCGACCGGCAGGGGAACGAAGTCGTTCCCTGCAAGTACCAGGAGGCCGAAGATTTCCACGATTTCAGAGCAAAGGTCAAACAATACGACCGGGTGCTGACGATCGACGAGACAGGGCAGATCGTCGAGCAATGACGCTCCCCGGGCGGGGAATGGCGAAAACGGGGGCCGTGGCCTCCGTTTTTTCATGCCTGCGGCTTTCGCCTGCGGGCCTGTTGCGGCGCGTTGCGCTTACTTGAACCCTACGATCTCCGGACGGGTGGGGCGGTAGCGGTACTGTTCGACGCGCGTGGCGTTCGACAGGCGGAAATATTCGCTCTCGACCAGCCCGCGTTTGCCGAAGGCGATTCCCAGGCGGATCTGCACCGTGTTGAATACGAGCCGCTCGTTGCGGAGCCGTACACCCACTCCGAACGAGGTGAAAAAATCGTTTTTGAAAATGTTAGGCGAATAGCCGATCAGTCCGAAGTCTGCGAACCCGAATACCGCGATGCGGAACCCGAGGGGCTGGTAGGGGGTGAAGACCACCGTTTCCGTGTTGAGGATCATGCGGTTGGTTCCGGTGACGTACTCTTTGAGCGCCTGCAACCCGTTGTCGTGGGTGAAGCGGATCATTTCGTCGCTGCCTTCGCCCCGGTTCCAGCCTTGCGTGTAGTTGAACGCCAGGAACTGGCGGATGCGGCTGCGCCGGAACAGAAACAGGTTCGAGAACCACTTCAGGTCTACGTCGACGGCACTGTGGCGCCACATGCCGCTTTTGAGGTCGATGTAGCTTCCCAGCGTAAAGCCGCCCATGATGTAGCCCATCCCCCGGAAACCGCCGGTCTGGTAAGACATGCCGAGGTACATCTCGTCGTTGAACTCGCCCCACGAATAGCCGCTCACCAGCTCGGCTTTGTAACCCGTCGCCAGATACTCGCGGGTACCGAATCCGTAGACCATGTTCGCCGTGTAGAATTTTTCCCGGTAGAGCCCCCCGCCGAAGAGCATGGCGTCGTGGTCGTGCAGCGCGGGGTTGTAGTCGGCCGTGACGGGCGGGCGGCGGCTGAACCGGGCATAGCTGTAACGGCCCGTCAGGAAGACGCTCGATTTGATGGAGCGGATGTAGTGCGACTTGCCGCCCCATACGTCGAGGTTGCGGACTTTCACGAGCAGCGAGGTGTCGAGGTCTACCATGTAGCGTTTCGATTTTATGTCGCTGTACGTGAGGCCGATCTCGTAGTCCGTCGGCCGGATGAACTCCTTGCGCAGCCCGAGGTTCAGTTCCGAGTTGTAGAAGTCGCGGCCGGCCGAGAAGTCGGCCGTGTAGAATGTCCCCAGCACGTTGGGGATTTTGTATTCCACGATGTTGCCGCCGTAGGAGAAATCCCTGCGGCTGAAATTGGTCTTGATTTTCAGGGTGTTGCCCGTGCCGAAAATGTTGGCGTCCGAAAGCCCGACCATGGTGCGCCCTTCGCCGTGTATGCCTGCGTCGATGCTGATCGTCCAGCTGTCGCGCGCGCGGATGACCATGTTCACGCGCGTCGAATCGAGCGAGTCGGGTACGATGATCACCTCGGTATCGGAGATGTAGGGGCGCGAACGCAGCAGTTGCTTGTTGCGCACGACCAGCTGGGGATCGAACTTGTCGCCCGGCTTGAACAGCAGGTCGCGCCGGATAACCCGTTCGCGGGTCAGCATGTGGGTTTTGTTGCCTGCGCGCTCGAACCAGTTGCCGCATGAGTCGAACGGCATCATGCGCTCGATGGTGATGTCGCCTACGGTTTTCCCGGCGTAAGGTTCCAGCAGCCTGCTTTCGTCCAATACGCGCCCGTTCATCGTCGTATCGAGTACGGGTTTGACGAAGAGCATCCTGTAAAGCATGCGCGGAACTGCGCGGCGGTTGGTTTTGGATTGTATGCTGTCGTAAAGGCGCTGGTTGCGCTCCGAGGTCGCCGTGTTCAGGCTGTCGGGGGAGAATCCGCCGGGGGAAACCCTGTCCGGCGCCCGCATGCCGGGATTGACCGTGCGGGCGAAACAGACGCTTTGCGCAGCGAGGAGGGTCAGCACGAGTATGCAAATCCGGCGATACATATCGTCAAAGATAACGTATTTTTTGATGAAAAAGTGCGCCTGAACCTGCTAAAATACAGTTTCTGGCCCGTAGGAGTTACCCTTGGCAAAAAACGGGAGGTTTCGGGTGCCGGTCTGCCCTGCCGTTGAGACTGACAATGCACCTGCTAAGGCAGCTGTCATTGCGGCTGTTGTGAAGACTGTCGATCCAGCAGCCGTTGCGGCTGACATAGCGGCTGCCTGTCGGCGGGCATGTGCCGGGACAGACGGCCGGGCCCGAATAAAAAAGACGACCCCGAAAGTCGTCTTTTTTCTGTCATATCCGGATTGCAGGTTTACCTGCGCCCCTCTTTGGCTTCGATGCACTCGGTGGCATGCGGCACTTTCATCAGCCGCTCCTTGGGGATGAGCTTGCCGGTCGTCTTGCAGATGCCGTAGGTCTTATTTTCGATGCGCACGAGGGCCATCTCCAGGTTCCGTATGAATTTCATCTGGTGTGCCGCCAGACGTCCGCTCTCCTCTTTCGAGAGGGTCGCTGCGCCCTCTTCGAGGACTTTGAACGTCGGGGAGGTATCCTCCGTGTCGTTATCGGCCGTGTGGGTGATAGTGGCGCGCAGCAGCTCATAGTCCGCGCGCGCATTCTCAAGCTTTTTCAGGATGAGCTGCTTGAACTCCTCGAGTTCGGCGTCGCTGTATCTGGTTCTTTCGTCTGCCATAGTCGTCTTCTCCTTGTTGGTTTTATGTAAAATTAAACAATTTTTCCGTAAACACCAAATTTTATATCGTTATATACGATATCGTCCGGACGCACCCTTTATATCGTTCTCAGCAAGACGCATTTGCCGTTCCCGAAGCGGTTTTGCCGCCCTTGTTCGCCCGTCAGATGCGTGTTACGGCGATCCGGATCGGCTCGTCGTCGACATCCGAATCCACGACCACGCCTCCCTCGGGCCGTGCGGCCGCTTTCACCTCGACGGCGAGCGTCTGCGATGCGATATATCCGGCATATTTGGCGATCGCGCCGGCTACGAACTCCTTCTGTTCGATCTCGACGCGGATCTTGTCCGTCACCTCGAATCCCGAGTCCTTACGGATATTTTGGATGCGGTTTATCAACTCGCGTGCCACGCCTTCCGCCCGGAGCTCTTCCGTCAGCGTAATGTCCAGCGCTACGGTAAGTTTGCCTTCCGATGCCACCAGCCATCCCGGCATGTCCTCCGAGGTGATCTCGAAATCGGCCGGGGTCACGGTGATTTTTTCATCCCCCAGGTCGAGTACGGTCTGGGCTGCGGCTTCGATCTGGGCGATACGCTCCTGCGAGAACTCCGCGGTCATGGCGGCGATCTGCTTCATGTATTTGCCGTAGCGCGGGCCCAGCGTCTTGAAGTTGGGCTTGATGCGCTTGGTGATGATGCCCGTGGTGTCTTCGATCAGTTCGACCTCTTTGACGTTCACCTCGTTCATGATGAGGTTCTTTACGGCCGAGATATGCTGTGCCATGGCCGGGTCGAGCACCGGGATGAGGATCTTGGTGAGCGGCTGGCGCACCTTGATCGACACCTTGCGGCGCAGGGCGAGCACCATCGACGATACGCGCTGTGCCAGGGACATCATCTCTTCCAGGTCGGTGTCGATCAGCTTTTCGTCGGCCTTCGGAAAAGTCGAGAGGTGTACCGACTCGTCCGCGTGGCGGCCGCTGACGGCATTCAGGTCGCGGAAGATGCGGTCGGAGATGAAGGGTGCGAATGGTGCCGCGAGCATCGAAACGGTCTCCAGGCAGGTGTAGAGCGTCTGGTAGGCCGCCAGTTTGTCGTCGTTCATACCGCCGCCCCAGAAACGCTTGCGGTTCAGGCGCACGTACCAGTTCGAGAGGTTTTCGCCCACGAACTCCTGGATGGCGCGTGCCGCCGGGGTCGGGTCGTAATCCTCGAGCGAGCGGGTTACTTCCTTGACGAGCGTATTGAGCAACGAAATGATCCAGCGGTCGATCTCCGGGCGTTTTTCGACGGGAACTTCCGGCTCCTTGCCCGTAAATCCGTCCACATTGGCGTAGAGTGCGAAGAACGAGTAGGTGTTATAGAGCGTCCCGAAGAACTTGCGGCGTACTTCGTCCACGCCGTCCCGGTCGAATTTGAGGTTGTCCCACGGCTGCGAGTTGGAGATCATGTACCAGCGCGTAGCGTCGGCCCCGTAGGTTGCGAGAACCTCGAACGGGTCGACGCCGTTGCCCAGGCGCTTCGACATCTTGTTGCCGTTTTTGTCCAGCACCAGCCCGTTCGAAATGATGTTCCTGAAGGCTACCGAGTCGAAGAGCATCGAGGCGATGGCATGCAGCGTGAAGAACCAGCCGCGCGTCTGGTCGACGCCCTCGGCGATGAAATCGGCCGGGTAGACCGACTTGAAATAGTCGCCGCCGTTCTCGAACGGATAGTGCAGCTGTGCGTACGGCATGGCACCCGAGTCGAACCATACGTCGATCAGGTCGCTTTCGCGCTTCATCGGCTCGCCTTTCGACGACACGAGTACGATATTGTCCACATAGGGGCGGTGCAGGTCGATATTGCGGGTCGAGTAGTTCTCCTTCGACATGTCGCCGACCTTGAAATTCTTGTAGGGGTTCTCTTTCATGAAGCCCGCGGCGATCGACTTTTCGATCTCATCCATCAGCTCCCTGATCGAACCGATGCACTTCAGTTCCGAATAATCCTCCGTAGCCCATACCGGCAGCGGAGTACCCCAGAAGCGCGAGCGCGAAAGATTCCAGTCCACCAGCCCTTCGAGCCATTTGCCGAAACGGCCCGTCCCGGTCGATTCGGGTTTCCAGCGGATCGTCTTGTTCAGCTCGATCATCCGCTCGCGCAGCGCCGTGGTGCGGATGAACCACGAATCGAGCGGGTAGTAGAGCACCGGCTTGTCCGTACGCCAGCAGTGGGGGTAGGAGTGGGTATGCTTTTCGATCTTGAACGCCTTGTTCTGGGCTTTCAGCATCACGGCCAGGTCGATGTCGAGCGTTGTCTCGGCATCGCAGGCGATCTCCGGGTCGTAGGCGTTCTTGACGTAGCGGCCTGCATACTCCTTGTATTTTTCGACGTCGATGTTGTTTTTTACGAATTCCGGGTCGAGGTCTTCGAGTACGAAGAACTTGCCCTGCTTGTCGACCATCGGCTGGTTTTTGCCGGCTTTGTCGACCATGAACAGCGGGGCGATGCCTGCGGCCTTGGCCACACGGTCGTCGTCGGCGCCGAACGTCGGTGCAATGTGCACGATGCCCGTACCGTCCGACGTAGTCACATAGTCGCCTACGATCACACGGAATGCGTCGCCCGTCGGCTTTACCCAGGGGATCAGCTGCTCGTAACGGATCCCCTCCAGTTCGGGCCCCATCCAGCTTTCGCCCGTGATTTGGTAGGTTCCCTCCATCTTCTTGGTGAAGTACGATGCGACGAGGTCTTTGGCGAGGATGACCGTCTGGGGTTCGTCGGTATAGGGGTTGCGGCATTTGACCTTCACGTATTCGATCGCGGGGCCTACGGCCAGCGCGGTGTTCGAAGGCAAAGTCCACGGCGTGGTCGTCCACGCCAGAAAATAGAGCGGCCCTTCGGCGTCGCCGAAGAGCTTTTCGCTTTTCGCGTCGCGGATGATCCTGAACTGCGCCGTGCACGTTGTGTCCTTCACGTCGCGGTAGCAGCCCGGCTGGTTCAGCTCGTGCGTCGAAAGCCCCGTGCCCGCAGCCGGCGAGTAGGGCTGGATCGTATAGCCCTTATAGAGCAGCCCCTTGTCGAAAAGCTGTTTGAGCAGCCACCACAGGGTCTCGATGTATTTGTTGTCGTAGGTGATGTACGGATCGTCCATGTTGACCCAGTACCCCATCTTGCGGGTCAGGTCTTCCCACGCCCCCGTGAATTCCATGACGGCCTCGCGGCAGGTGCGGTTGTACTCCTCGATCGAAATCTTCCTGCCGATGTCTTCCTTGGTGATGCCGAGCTTCTTTTCGACGCCCAGCTCCACGGGAAGCCCGTGCGTGTCCCAGCCCGCCTTGCGGTGCACGAGATACCCTTGCTGTGTCTTGTAGCGGCAAAAGACGTCCTTGATCGTGCGGGCCATGACATGGTGGATGCCCGGCATCCCGTTGGCCGACGGGGGGCCTTCGTAGAATACGAACGCGGGGTGCCCCTCGCGCGTGGTGATGCTCTTGTGGAATGTGTCGCGGGCGTCCCATTCGCCGAGCACGTCGGCGGCTATCTGGGCCAGGTCGAGGCCTTTATACTCATTGAATTTCATGGTATATGTGTTTTTTATTTCGTTCGGGGTCGTACGCCGGCATGGCCGGAAGTGCCGGAAAGATTCCTCTTTTTCCGACAACTTGCAAAGATATAAAAAAGATTTGAAAAGCGTGCAAAATTGCACCTATTCCGTCCGTGGCGGCATCTGCCCGGAGCGGGCTATTTCCCGGCCGGGATTTCGACCCAGAAGCACGACCCCGCGCCGACGGCGGAATCGACGCCGATACGGCCGCCGAGCTGTTCGGCGATGTTCTTGCAGATCGGCAGCCCGAGCCCGGTGCCCTGCGTGAAGGTGTCGACCTTGTAGAACCGGTCGAAAATCTTGGCGCGTTCCTCCTCGGGGATGCCGATGCCCGTATCGCGGACGTAGAACCGTACCCATCCGGGGCGTTGCGAGAACCCGATCGTTATCGAACCTTTTATCGTGAATTTCACGGCATTGCGTACGAAATTGCCGAGTATCTGGTGCAGTCCCTGCTTGTAATCCTCGAGCTGGAGCCGGGGCAGGCTGTCTTCCAGCCGCAGGACGACCCCTTCGGCGACTTGCAGGCGGAATGTCTCGGCCACCTCGCGGCATAAATCGCGGGCGTCGAATTTCGTACGGACGATCTCTATGCGTCCCGATTCGATCCGGGCCAGGTCGAGTACGTCGGAGATGATTTGCAACAACAGGGTGTTATTTACCAGGATCAGGTCGGCGAATTCTTTGCGCTGGTCGGGATCGGCCTCCGTAGCCATCAGTTCCGAAAAGCCTACGATCGCGTTGAGCGGCGTGCGAATTTCGTGGCTCATGTTGGCCAGGAAGGCCGATTTGAGCTTGTTGGACTCTTCGGCGCGCTCCTTGGCGGCGATCAGCTCCTGTTCGGTCTGCTTGAGTGCCGTGATGTCGTAATTGATCCCCAGCATGTCGATGACCTGTTCGCCGGGGCGGTAGTCCCGGCAGATGAGGTGGGTTTTGATCCATGTTTTCCGTCCGTCGTCGTGCTGCACGCGGCAGATGGCCGTTGCCGACTGCACTTCACCCGCGGAGAAGCGGGTCAGCAGGTCGAGCAGGGGCTTGCGGTCTTCGGGGTGGATGTGGCGGTATTTGCCGATCACGTCGACGATCTGCGCCGAGTCGGCCTCCCCGTAGTTGCGCAGCCATACGTTTTGCGCATAGCCCTCTTTGTTGTAGAGGTTGTAGTTGGCATATCCTACCTGGGCATATTCGGAGATGATGCGGAACAGGGCTTCGAACTCCGAAACCCGGTTCTGGATCTGCCGCAACTCGGTGTTGTCGATATTGATGAGCAGGTAGTGGGTGAGTTCGCCCCGGTCGTCGTACAGGCAGCGTATGCGCCCCGTCCAGTCGAAATGCCCCGGGCGCGTGCTTTCGTAGTAGCCGCCGAGTTTTCCGAATTCGTAACGGGCGGTGAAATCCGCACTTTCGCCGTGCTGGATGCGGATTTTCGTCTCCTCCGGGAAATTAGGGTTGTCGAACAGGTTGAGCCCGCGTATTTTGCCCGGATCTTTCACCCCGAACATCTCCAGGTCGCAGGTGTTGATGTCGATGAGCCGTCCCCGGTCGTTGTAGATCTCGATGCCGACGGGGGCGTTCTGGATGATGTTGCGCAGCAGTTTTTCCTGCTCGTCCAGTGCCTTGTGTGCCGTTATGGCGTCGGTGATGTCGAGGATCAGGATCACAATCTCGCTTCCGTCGTTGGGCGTATTGTACAGGAAACTGCGGCAATGGCGCCTGGTTTTTTTCGCGAACCATTCGTCGGTCTTGTAATTGCCGAGGCGGATGTGCGCGAGTTTGTCGATATGGGCATCGACGGGGTGCCCGGTCTCGCGTGCCGTCTTGCCTATATATGCGTCCGGTTCTATCCCCACGATTTGCTGCGCCGCGCGGTTGACCGAGAGAAAAAGGTAGTCGATGGCGCGTCCGTCGCTGTCGTAAAGCAGCCGGATGCGGAAATATCCGATCGGCAGGTGGTCGAGCAGCACGTCCATATGCTTGTTTTCCTTTACGACCGTGTGGTAGTTGTTTTCGAGCGTCAGGATTTCTGCTTCGCGCCGGTCGTGCACGGGGACGCGCTGCATGTAGCCGAAAAGGTGCGTACCCGTTGCGGGGTCGGTCTGCCGTCCGACGAGCTGGGCGTGGAGCCAGACTTCGCCCTCGGGAAGTTCGATCGGGAACGTCCTGTCGAATTTGCTGTCGACCTTGAGCGCCATGAATTCGTTGTGGATCGGCATCCGGTAGTCTTCGCGAACCAGGTGTGTCAGTTGCCCGATCCGGACTTTGTCGCCGTCGAGCCCCAGCAGCTTGGCGATATATTCGGAGACATGCAGTTCGCCGGCCTGGAAATCCGCTTTCCACCAACCCATGTGGGCGGCGTCCAGCATGAGCATCAGGGATTGGAAATTAGGGGTGTCGGGTGTGAACATGGTGCAATGGGATGTCTGGGGATATTTAGAGCGGGCGGATGATACGTGCAGGGTTGCCTGCTGCGACCGAATCCGCGGGGATATCTCGTGTGACGACCGACCCGGCCCCGACGACCGCCCTGTCGCCGATCGTGACGCCCGGGCATACGATCACCCCGCCGCCCAGCCAGCAGTGGTCGCCGATGACGATGGGCTTGCCTGCTTCGAGGGCCGTCCCGCGTGTCGCGGCGTCGAACGGATGGTGCGCCGTGAGCAGCTGCACTTTGGGGCCTATGAGCGTCCCGCAGCCGATGCGTATCGGTGCCAGGTCGAGGAAAACGCAGTCGAAATTGACGAAGGAACCTTCGCCCATGTGGATGTTGTAGCCGTAGTCGCAGTGGAAAGGTTCGCGGATGAACCCGCGGACGTTGGGGCACAATTCCCCGAGCGTGGTGCGGTAGTCGTCGCCGTGGCCGCAGCATTCGACCTGTCTCTTATACACATCTCCGAGCCCACGAGACTACGCTGCATCTC
>ENA-OXJK01000759-OXJK01000759.1-human-gut-metagenome-genome-assembly--contig:-NODE-759-length-11301-cov-15.7769_pt1 | contig 11301 bp, 9 predicted proteins | sample MGYA00249823_ERZ652372 | MGnify/ENA primary metagenome ERZ652372 (study PRJEB26925, sample SAMN05826969) | human gut metagenome | biome: ENVO:2100002; feature: ENVO:00000062; material: ENVO:00002003...
GACAGATCTATAACAGAGTAATTATATCACAATACCATTTACAGAGACAACTATTCATATGTCAAAAGTGGTTCTTTTGATGAAATTAATCCATTTTCTTTAAGAACAGCTATCAGATTAGTACAGTTTTCGCCAAAACTAATGTTGACCGAATACGTTTCAATACCATCGGAACGGGCATCCCCAAAATCAGAATACTCCTTTGTCACACCCAGTATATCCAACAGCTCCTCATACCATGTGAAGCCATAGACATTCCAGCTTTTTCCAACCCTGTTGCCCTTTGGCACTGTAAAATTCAGCATAAGATTGTACATATAGCTGGTATCCTTATCCACTCCGTCAAGCATTCTCTGCAAATTATATTCCTGCATCACACCGGCCTCAACATCCTTCTTTACAGCATCAAAAATATCCGCAGCAACTTTTCCGTTAAAGCGCTCATTCAGCACATCTACATATTTATCATTATACTGCTCTGCCGAGCCATTGATAAAGGTAATATCTGTCGTATCACACTGCATTATAGCATTAATAATATTCTGTGGTTTATTTTCCTCCGCCATAATCGCCTTACACTGCTTATGTGGATTAAAATCATCCGTTGTATGATATACACGGTTGACCTTTTCTCCATTTTTTAATGTATATGAGATTGTAATATACCCGGAATCATCATATCTCTTTTTAAAATAATCCTTTTTCTGCGCCATAAGTATCTTTTGAGTCTCTAAAATCTTTTCAACATCCTTTCCCTCCAGATTGATATCAAAATCTATGGCTATACGGGCAGAATCAATATCCGCTAGCTTCGGTATATAATTTTCCTGCACATTTCCGTAAACTGTTATACCTCCAAATACAACTACAACAAAAGCACCAAAAGCAATGATTTCCTTAAATAGTGCTTTAGAAAAAATTTTAAAATTCTTCCTTATAATCATCTCTAAAAGTAAGAAGGCTATGATTCCAAGCACCACTGCCAGCATCATAATTGTAGGAACACCAATGCTGATTCTAAGTCCAAGCAAAAGCGACGCTGCAACAATAGATAAAATCAATCCTCCCAAACTGCCAAGCCCCCATCTGAAAACCGGCTTAAGCTTTGGAATAGCTATAAAACTTCCTGCATTTTCCAAATCTCTATGCTTATAAATCTTATAAGAAATAAAGTATATAACTGCAGCCGCGATGACATAGACTACGATAGTATTTGTGCCTCTGAAGGTATATTTAATGCAGTAATAATCATCCCCTGCATTCTTCATGGTCGGATGAAAGCCTACCCGATTGAGAAGCTGTAACATGGGTGCAAACCACGTAACACTTATTTTCCTTACAAATTCCATATATGGAAGCCCGTACGATACATATGTGAGCACATTGGCAATGGCAATAACCGCTCCTCCATACAGCAGATTGACAACCGCATACATCACCGCTACAGAAACCAGCTGTCCTGTAATCATTGCGCACAGACACACCAGGCTGTACATAAAAAATGATATTCCCATTGCAGCAAGCAGATTGATTCCAATATGTACCACCTTAGTATTTCCATATGATATACATATAACAAACGACATAAAGTACTTAATTATCTGCGGAATCCACATAAACAGCAGACCTGTCAACACATTAGTCGAAAAAAGCTGACGTCTTGTCACAGGCATAGAGTGAATCATATTACAAGCTCTCGAATTATACAGGTAACTGAACATTGCCATGCCTGTAACCAATGCCATGACAAAAATAAAAATCATATCCGCCTCCATGCTGATAGCCGGGGATATTATATCAAGCATATACTTATGCCAGTTTTTGCCATAAATAAACTCTGCATTCTTAAATCTGCTCCACATGGAAAACGGACCGTTGAGTAATAGCACTATTGTATACAGTGTCCAGATTGGCCAGTAAAGCTTTACATTCTTTTGCAGCATTGTTCTATTAATAAATGATATCTTTGACTTCATAGTCCTCTCCTCCCATCTCATAGATAAATATTTCCTCCAGAGTAAGAGGCAGTACATCCACTACCTGCGGACTGTCTTTGCCATCTGTAATCGCCTTTACTACAGCATCCGGCTCTCCACGTACTATAACAGTGTATACTCTTCCTATATTTGACATATGAAGTACTTTAAAAACCTGTGGTATCTTAGGCATACCATACGGACACGCAATCTGAATCTTTGAAATATTGCCCTGCAGCTCCGTAAGTGACCTCTCTATCATAATCTTTCCATTATTAAGAATACCTACATGATCACATACATCCTCCAGCTCACGCAGATTATGGGACGATACAACAACTGTGGTATTATTAACAGCTACATCATCAAGCATGATAGACCATATCTGTCTTCTCATAACAGGATCAAGCCCATCAACAGGCTCATCGAGTACAATAAGCTTTGGTTTACAGCACAGTGCAAGCCAAAAGGCAACCTGCTTCTGCATCCCCTTCGAAAGCTTTCTGATATTTCTTTTAACATCTATAGATGGGAAAAACTCCTGCATCCTGTAAAACTGCTTCTCATCAAAATTTGGATACATTCCCTTATAATAATGCATCATATTAATCGTATCAGACTGCAAAAAATAAAACATATCATCCGGTATATAAGCCATCTGCCCTTTAATCCTTGCATTTTCATATACCGGCTCACCATCAATAAACACTTCCCCTGCATCCTGTCTCATTACGCCTGTAATATGCCTGATAAGTGTAGATTTGCCGGCTCCGTTTGGGCCCACAAGCCCATAGACAGCTCCTTTTTCCACGTTCATATTCACACCATCAAGTGCCGTAAAATCGTCAAATTTTTTCACTAAATTATTTATCTGTATCATCATTACCCTCTGTCACAACATCTTCTGTCTGCATATCTTGTGTTACAAATCTGACTAAGTCATCTTCCATGCTCAGCTGCTCTTTCGCATCATCCATTCTTGTTCTCAATTCCTCAACAGGTGTTTCAAGCACAAATAACTCTGTCACCACCTGGTCAAAGAGTATTTTCAAATTCCTTGTCAGACTCTGCCTGGCTGTCTTAGCATCAGCAACAAAGGTTCCTTTACCACTTTTAGTATAAAGATAGCCTTCCTCCTCAAGTTCCCTGTATGCTTTTGCGATAGTGTTAGGATTGATTGCATACTTGCAGGCAAGCACACGTACAGACGGTAGCTTTTCGTCCTGCTTAATAACATTCATAACAATCATTCGTCTGATGCCTTCCTTAATTTGTTCATAAATAGGCTTTGAATCTCGATAATTTAACTGCATATCGTTCTCCCCTGTTCATATACGCCAGTACCGCTGTGACTTTTATATTAACTCAAAGAACCAAAAACTGTCTGGCAGCATCAGTTCCCGCACAGTGTACTATCCAACGTGATACACCTATTTTAACACATATAGCTTTAGGCATTTCTTATTATTTCCTTAATAGATTGTGCGAAAATTACTTAAGAAACATAAAAGCTCCAAGATTTCCACGCTTTCCATGACTTGCTCTATGCGAAAATAAAAGAGAGGGATTACAACAAGTGCATATATTGCTTATGGCAATATTGTCTTCCTGTACTCCTGCCTCCACAAGTACTCTCCTGTTACATTCCCAAAGATTAAGCTGATATTTGCCGTCTCCCTTATAGAGCAGAATATCACTCGCATGAGGATCGTCTGTTGTCGCAAACTCATCCACAAAATGCTCTGCAACATCCTGACTTATCTCATAGCAGTCCTGACATATTGAAGGTCCTATCGCAGCTATAACATCATGTGCCTCGGTACCAAACTCCCTGTTCATAGCAATAAGTGTCTCTTTTCCCATGCGATTTACGGTACCTCTCCAGCCCGAATGGCTAAGCCCTATTGCCCTATGTACCGGATCAACAAAATAAAGCGGTACACAATCAGCATAAAATGTGGCAAGCACAACATTTGGCTCATTCGTGATAAGTCCGTCCACATCTGTATATGGTCTCTTTCTTGTCACCCCGATGCCACACTGCTTTTTTCCAACCCTCAAAACATTGGTAGTATGTGTCTGGTCTGTCGTAACAATCTGCCCTGCCTCCGCTCCGATTGCCTCCGCCACTCTTTTATAGTTTTCTAAGACCTTTTTCTCGTCATCACCACGCGTAAAGCTTAGATTTAAGCTTTCAAACATCCCTTCACTGAGGCCACCAAGACGCGTTGTAAAGCAATGCTCTATCATAGAAAGTTCATTTAGCTTCCTAAAATGTAACAAAGGAACAACACTTCCGCTTGAAAGGACGTGCTTTTTTAATTCCAGAACATCTTTATCATTCTTTGCAACAAAATCATTTATAGTAATTTCATCAACATTTTTGTGTATGTTTTCAGCCTGCATATTCTTATCCATCTTTATATTCTTTTCCTTCTTTATATTCTTATCAATCTTTATATTCTTATCAATGTCTGTCTTCATATTTATATCTATGCAGCTATATATTACCGATAACTATTGCTGTTTATAATTTCCTGTTCCTTATCTGTTTTCATGAAATAGTCTGGTCAAACGTTTATAAATTAACGGTTCCGTAATACCTGTCCGTAACTGCCAAGCCAACAGTTATTGACTGCCCTCAAATGCATTCTTCAACACAGTAACCTCGTCATTATCCACTGCTATCACATCAAATCTGCATGGTGTCCACTCATCCAAATCATGTTTCATAAGATAATACCTTGCAACTGATATAATTTTTTTCTGCTTGCTATAACCAACTGCTTCAAGAGCCCTGCCGCAGCCGTTATCTCTACGATATTTCACCTCACAAAAACATATTGTATCTCCATCCTTTGCTATTATATCTATCTCTCCAAAGCGGTTTCTGTAATTGCAGGCAAGTACACTATATCCCATATTTATTAACTGCTCAGCTGCAAGCTGCTCATATATACTTCCAACACTTCTTTTATTCATAACTGCCTCACATATCATATAACCTACACACTATCTTTGGTCAATTTTTGCCTTAAGCTTATCCAGATCATTAACAAAAACAAGTATCTCTGCAACAACCTCATACAACTCCGTTGGAATCATATCACCTATTTTAAGCCTAGACAGTGTATCAGCAAGCTTATCGTCCTTATATGTAGGCACATTGCTTTCCTTTGCCCTCTCAATAATTTTGTCAGCAATAATGCCCTTGCCTGTAGCTAATATTTTAGGTGCTGCTTCTCCCGGCACATACTCTATAGCTACGGCTGTTTTGCCTATGTCTATTCCATTATTGTTGCGATTATCATTTTCGCCATGCATACAACTCACCTGTCCTTCTGAAGTAAGTTTTAATCATCTGTGACTATTCGTAAATTATCTTATACACTGCTACGCCCTAATGTCAAAGGAATATCTATGCACCTGACCTGTAGGTGGCAAATCCTTTTTCAGAAATCCAGCGACAAAATTCATCTGTTTCGAACCACTATTTACATTCAATTCACAATTATAGCCCTTATCCTGTAATCTCTTTTCGAACACCGGCAGAAATTGCTTTACCAGTGCATATGACTCATCACTATCCAAATAGAAATTAGTTGTAACCTTCCTATGAAGCATTTTAATTGACACATCCGTCCCACCGAGATGCTCTAAATCCAAATGTAAAAATGCTGATAATTCTTTGTCCGGATTGGACATACTTTTCTTATTTGTATACACATACAACTGTCCGCTGGCGTTTTTTTCATTCATCTTCAATGGAACCTGCACATATGTATATGCCTCGTTTATCTGATTCATAAATTCAATATTTCCACGGATATTATCTGCCAGTGCCTCTGCTTTAGGATTCACCACTCCTGATGTTTTCAAAATAATTTCCATATTTGTTATCTGTTTTTCAATTTTGTCGTACAAGCCATCAAGCTTCTTAGGATTCTTCTCTAAATCTCCCGGTTTAATCATCCATTGCTGTTCTAAAGCCTCCTTCAACATAAGCTTAAAGGCTTCTCCTGAAAACAAATGTCTCAGTGTATCGGCATTTGCCGGTGTATTTTCCAACATACTTTTTATATCGTTAAGTATTCCTACGACACTGCTATCCTCTGAATACAAAGAAATATTGTTTTCCTGTAAATTCGGAAGCAGCATCCTGACCTGTTCATTAAGCTCTTCTATCTGCTTATCCGATAAAAGAAATCCAATAGTATTTGATTTTGTTTCATTCTCCTGTAAAAGGATGGTATCTGTTGCCGGAGCATTGTTTATTTTCTGCGTTGTGTGAATGTCCTGTGATTCACCGGAAACACTGTTTAATGATTCAAATAATTCAGCAATATTAAAGTGTTTTTTTACTACAGGTGCCGATTGATTATCACGCATTATTGTCTCATACTGTGACATATCAGAAGCTTCACTTGATATAAATGCCTCTTCCGGCAGCCCTTCTGTAACAATATTTAAAATATCCCTCGCCTGGGTTACAAGCTTATACATTGATAAATCTTCGGCTGAAAGAGCATTCGGCAGTTCATCTATCAAACTATCCATAGCAATTGTAATAGCCTGTTTGTCATTAGCATAATTTTCAAACTGAGCTGCATTTACCTGATTAATTTCAATTCCAAGCCTCTTTAACTCAACAAGTGTAGTCACATTAATATCCTTATTATCCTGCACAAGCTGATACATCTGATTAAGGCTTGTCTTATCAATTGGCATATGCTCTTCCATCATCTTGTTCACCATCGACAAATTTATGCCATCTACCGACAGACCTGCAGCCTTTAGCGCATCCATAAGTGTGAGGTTGGCTCCCTCGCCATCAACTGTATATGGTTTTATTTCTATAGTGCCTCCATCATTATTTTTCACCTGAAAAAACACAGACTGTCCCTGTTCAAATGAAAACTTTCCTGCCAGCCTTGCCAAAATCTGCTGACCATTTGACAAGGCAAGCTTAACCTGATTGCCACGGACACTGCTTACTGTTCCCTCAAATATCATCCCTTTTGACATTTCATTTAAAGAAGATACCAGCTTTTCAACGCCCTTTGCTCCTGTCATAGGCTCACCATTTGCCACTGAATTGTTGTATTGACTCACCAAATTTGATATCTGCATAGCATCACCCTGATATAGTATCGTTATGTTTAAGTATACATGTATAAATTGTATCATTTATTGGTATTTCTGTCACTATATTACTGTTCACACACCACAGTGTAACCGCAACAATTTATTTCTTTCAAAAATCAGGTAAATTCCACCATATTCTTCCTATACCACTTTGGACATAGATTGCGCTGACATTGTGGATTGAACCGCTCCCTTATATCAGTGTGCTCAAAATACACCTTCCATAACTGCTCAAAACTGTCTGTCTTCACCGGCACACTTCTCTCAAGCTGTTTAAATTCACTTTCATTGATATAAAAGCACTCCTTAAGCCTCGGGTGGACCACTGCATACCTTCTTCTATCATCATAGATTACAAAATTTTCACCGGGATACCTGTCCACAAAATGCCACATAACAACCGGTATCATATCGCATTTTGGTTCAAAGTGCGCCAGCAGATAGTTTCCATTATCACTAAAACGAATAAACCCTCTTATCTTGTCAGCCTCTTTATTTACCTTTCTTGAAAGCTCAAATACCTCCATAACATATTTATCGGTCATATGCTCCATAATCCTTTGTCCCACCTTAAATGCTCTGACAAGAAATCCAAGCACTATTGTTGCTCTATTACCAGAATAATGGCACAAAGCATCAAATACAGTCTCATATATCTTAAAACCTAGCTTCTTTTGAATTGTCAAAATTGTCTTTTGGACCTTTACCTCATCTGTTTCAATATCTATCATCTTTGAAAAAAGTGTATAGTTTCCTCCAATGCCTATCTCAATAGAAATATTGTCCCGGTATACTTCGTGATTTTCTTTTTGCATTTGATTTTTGTATACAAAAGCATCATATATAGCGGTAAAAATCCCATTTATATTATTATCACATCTAAGTATTATATTATCCATGCATACTTCTCCCTGCAGCTTTACAAAAATATTGTCTATTCAGATATAAAATCAAATATACTCATCTGCTCATAAGTACATGATTTATTATCAGCTAAAAGCATAGTATCCGGCCTTTCGTTATATATGAGATGCCTTGTAATATAGCTTTCATCAAGCTTTGTATTGTACATCATACGACCATCACAGGTGATAAAGTACAGTGCTCTTTTGAGCACGACACCCATTTTCTTTAAATCTGTAAACGAAAGCTTTGCATGCTTTCTGGCTTTTATAATACGCCTGACACTGTTAGTGCCTATTCCCGGGACCCTGAGAAGTGTATAATAATCCGCCGTCATAATCTCAACCGGAAAACACTCCAGATGACCTACAGCCCACTGACACTTTGGATCAATATAATCATTAAAGTTCTGATTATCCTCCGACAAAAGCTCTCCTGCCTTAAAGCCATAAAATCTCATAAGAAAATCTGCCTGATAAAGCCTGTGCTCTCTCTTTAACGGTGGCGGCTGCCCGATACCCGGTAATGACTCATCCATATTAACATTCACAAAAGCCGAGTAAAATACTCTCTTCATATCAAACCTGTTGTACATTGCTTCTGCTACAGATATAATCTGATAATCACTCTCTCCGGTTGCTCCCACAATCATCTGTGTACTCTGCCCCGCCGGCACATAATATCTATCCGGTCTTTTGATACTTAAGCTTGATTCCCAGCTTTTTTCAGCAAGCCTATCTGCCTTCTCACAATCTGAAGTAACCCGAAGCCTTCTGTGATACTCTGACAATCTTGCAGTACTATCTTTTATTTCGGCCATCTGCTCATAATATGCCTGCTCATCTATATACATACGGTTTTTCATACTTCTATTGCCATGATACATTCGGCTGTCCTTTATACCATTTTGAATAAATCTCATAGGTGTAAGAATGTTTTTACGCGCCTTATTCGGAGCAACTGCCCTAAGCCCTTCCGCTGTGGGCAACTCCAGATTAACACTCATCCTATCACAAAGATATCCAATCATCTCAAGAACCTCAGAGGAGGCTCCCGGTATACCCTTGATGTGTATATACCCATTGAAATGATATTTGTTTCTCAAAAGAAAAAGCGTGGTATATAAAAGCTGCATAGTATGCTCGGGCGATTCTATGATACCTGAGCTTAAAAAAAGTCCCTCTATATAATTGCGTCTGTAAAACTCAACAGTAAGGTTACATACCTCCTCAGGCGTAAATGTCACTCTTTCAACATCATTAGTGCATCTGTTGATACAGTATTTGCAATCATAAATACATTCATTTGTAAAAAGTATCTTGAGAAGCGATATACACCTGCCATCAGCTGTAAACGAATGACATATTCCACTGGCAAATGCACTCCCCATATCATTTCCATTACCCGAACGGGATGTACCACTGGAAGTGCATGCAACATCAAACTTTGCCGCATCAGACAGAATCTTAAGTTTTTCCATAATATCAGCACTGATTGACGTTAACATAAGACCTCCTCATATTATATCGAACATCTGTTTTCATTATACAACATATGTTCGGGTAAATCAAGTGAAAATTTTTGGAAAAATATTATTATGGTTCATAAGCACAAAAACCATAGATATCTTAAATGCATTAAGATACTATGGTTTTTATTTATAATAATTATCGTAACTATTCAGTTGCAAAAAATATCGCAGCCTTTATAAACAGACTTTATTCCGACTAAAAAACTTTTCCTAAGAGCTACTATATGACATGATTTTATCCCAATTTAGTCTTAAAAAACTCGATTATCCTATCCCACAGTTCATCCTGGAAAAACTGCATATCCGCATGATCAGCGCCTTCTAATGCAATCAAATCTGCATCACAGCCATTTTCAATAAGCTTGTCATAAAGCTCTTCACTCTGCTCAAACGGAACTGTCTGATCATTTATACCGTGAATAATCAAAAATGGAGGAGCATCTTTTGTCACCTTAGACACCGGAGAACTATTGTATGCTTCCTTGATATTTCTCATAATATTATATCCGAGTAAAAGTGACTCCATAGATGCTGCGCATTCTTCGGCATCTTTATACTTAAATGTGCTAAGGTTAGTAGGTGGATACCATGGACATGCTGCCTGAATACTGCTTGACTCTTCAAGATATTCTCCAACATCACGAGCTTTATCATGATCCAATGCCGCCATACATGTCAAAAATCCTCCGGCTGATTCTCCCATCGCACCAAAATGTTCCTTGTCAATTCTGTATCTATCTGCATGTGCCTTCAAATACCTGATTGCAGCCTTCACATCCTCTATCTGCATAGGATAGCAACCCTCATTTGATGTGCGGTATTCCACACTGCAAACAACAAACCCCTGATGAGCAAGCGTGCTAAGATATGATAGATGTGCTGACTTATCCATCCTCATCCATCCACCACCGCATATCCATACTATACAAGGATAACGCTTGTCAGACATATCTTCCGGATATATTAAATCGAGTTTTAAATCCCTGCGACAGTGATCATACCACGAATCCACCTGCGCATATGTAATATCAGACACCTGCACATATTGTGGCTTCGTCACATTAATCTTAAGCTTTTCCTTCATTTAAAAATCCTCCTTACATTTGTAATCCATTTTGAAATACAAAATTAATATCATTTAAAATAAATACTTTATGCCCATTATAATACATCTATTTTCATTTTTAAACAAAAAAAACCTTGAAACAACTATCTTGCTTCAAGGTTTAATAACAGGGGATGAGAGAATCGAACTCCCGCTAAAAGTTTTGGAGACTTCTGTCATACCATTTGACCAATCCCCTATATTTAAATATTATATCAAATATAGAAAAAGGACGCAATAGGAATTACGTCTTATTTTAATATACCTTCAAAACTTCATACAAATCCGATTTGTTTTTCTCCGTTATTAACCAGATTAAGCCCTCGACCTATTAGTAACAGTCAGCTCCACATGTTGCCATGCTTCCACCTCTGCCCTATCTACCTTGTAGTCTTCAAGGGGTCTTACTCCATATAGGAGGGATATCTCATCTTGAGGGGGGCTTCACGCTTAGATGCCTTCAGCGTTTATCCCTTCCAGACTTGGCTACTCTGCCATGCCGTTGGTCGACAACAGATACACCAGTGGTCCGTCCATCCCGGTCCTCTCGTACTAAGGACAGCTCCTCTCAAATATCCTCCGCCTGCGCCGGATAGGGACCGAACTGTCTCACGACGTTCTGAACCCAGCTCGCGTACCGC
>ENA-OXJK01000772-OXJK01000772.1-human-gut-metagenome-genome-assembly--contig:-NODE-772-length-11172-cov-22.1899_pt1 | contig 11172 bp, 10 predicted proteins | sample MGYA00249823_ERZ652372 | MGnify/ENA primary metagenome ERZ652372 (study PRJEB26925, sample SAMN05826969) | human gut metagenome | biome: ENVO:2100002; feature: ENVO:00000062; material: ENVO:00002003...
GGTAAGCAAAGATAGCTAATTTTAAAACTTACCAACCAGAAATTTCCGCTGAGCCGCTATTTGTCGAGTGGTATCAGATATATCTAGAGGCAGAGACGCTCCGAGCCACCAACCTGCCAAGGCTGCGGTAACAGTAAGTAAGGCCATAATGATGCTTACTCCTAAAATGAACATTATTCTTTTCATAAATGGTTTAAGTTTGATTCAATATTAAATATAAATGCTATTTCAAGTCTGTTTGTTCATGATTATATAAAAAATCGTGGTAAAGGGGATGTAAATTAAAAAAGGAGTATTCTCGGGAAGAGAATACTCCTTTTTTATGTAGGAATGATAAATCTTACTGATTAACTCTTTTTTCCTGAATTCTAGCTTTCTTGCCAGTAAGAGCACGTAAATAGTACAATTTAGCACGACGAACTTTACCAACTTTATTAACAGTGATACTGTCGATAGCCGGAGATTCGATAGGGAAAATACGTTCAACACCTACAGTTCCAGACATTTTACGAACGGTGAAACGTTTTTTGTCACCATGTCCAGCGATTTTGATAACAACACCGCGGTACAACTGTACACGTTCCTTGCTACCTTCAACGATACGGTATGCCACTGTAATAGTATCACCAGCTTTGAATGAAGGATGCTGTTTGCCAGTAGCAAATGCTTCTTCAGCAATTTTAATTAAATCCATTTTTTTTGATTTTAAATTGTTTATCGTTACCAACGCAACATATCAAGTAACTCTTCTTTGACAGCGATTGCGCGAAAGCGGTGCAAAATTACTAGATTTTTGTCATACAGCCAAATTAAATTCAACTATTTTTCATCTGATATCGTTGGTTGCAACTTCTTTTTTAACTACATTTGGGCAATAAACAACTAATAAACATGAAACCAAACCGAATTATGTGTATCATTCCGGCAGGAATAGTAGCCGGGATTTTTATGTTTTCAAGCTGTCATTCAGGCTATTCTCTGGCGTCAGTTGAGGGAAGCAGGATAGAAGTGACAGCAGCTTTGGATGCTAATCCGGATTCCGCTGCAATCGCTGTTTTGGCTCCGTATCAAAAAACGGTTGATAGTATTATGTCACCGGTCATAGGACAAAGCGCTCGTTTTATGGATCGCTTTCGTCCTGAAAGTGAGTTATCCAACTTGGTAGCGGATATTTTACGTTATTCTGCTTCTGCATATATAGGCCGTATGGCCGACGTGGGGGTGACGAATATGGGCGGACTACGTACGGCTTTGCCCGAGGGGGATATAACTTATGGTAATATTTATGAAATAACTCCCTTTGAAAATACATTGTGCATTGTTACTATGAATGGTTCTTTGCTGCGCGAACTTTTTGAAAATATAGCAGCTGTGCATGGTGAGGGATTAAGTGGCGCTTGTCTTGAAATTTCTGGAGATGGAAAATTATTGGATGCTACAGTGGCCGGAAAAGAAATTGAAGACTCCAAAGAGTATAAAGTGGCCACCTTGGATTATTTGGCTGAGGGAAATGACCATATGACTGCTTTTGCCAAAGTGGGCGATGCGGATAAATTGCTGCCTGAAAAGGCCACTGTGCGTCAGTTGTTTCTGAACTATGTGAATGAGCAGACTAAAGCAGGGAAGAAAATAGACTCAAAGATAGAAGGAAGAATTACCGTTAAAGAATAAACAGAACCGTCATGAAACGAATATATGTATTATTTACTGCTTTGTGTGTATGTTGTGCGCTGGCAGCACAGGATATCAAAGAACTTTTGATACTTCATACTAATGATACCCACAGCCGTGTGGAACCTATCCCCATTACTGACCCGAATCCGGAGTTTGCAGGAAAAGCGGGTTTTGTACGTCGTGTTACCTTAATAAAAGAAATGCGGAAACAGGATAAGGATTTGTTATTGTTTGATTGTGGTGACTTTTCACAAGGCTCTCCTTTTTATAATATGTTTGGTGGTGAAGTTGAAGTGAAGCTGATGAATGAAATGGGATATGATGCCGGGATTATTGGAAATCATGAGTTTGATTTGGGATTGGATAATATGGCACGTCTTTTTAAAATGGCGGATTTTCCTGTTGTTTGTGCTAATTATGGTGTACAGGGAACTGTTTTGGAGGGGCTTGTCAAACCGTATGTTATTTTGGAACGTAAGGGGATAAAGGTAGGTGTGTTCGGACTGAGTCCTGCATTGGAGGGGCTAGTACAGGCAAAAAACTGTGAAGGAGTGGTTTTTGAAAATCCAATAGAGGCTGCTCAGCGTGTGGCGGATATATTGAAGAATCGGGAAAAATGTGATTTAGTGGTTTGTTTGTCTCATTTAGGGTGGCAAGGAAAACCTTATTCTGATGAAACTTTGATTCTTAATACTCGTAATATTGATATTGTCTTGGGAGGTCATTCGCATTCTTATTTTGATAAGACTTTGTTTTATAAGAATTTGGATGGCAAGGAGATTCCATTGCAACAAATGGGAAAAAATGCTGTTTATGTGGGAAAAATGAAAGTAAGGATGGAAAAGAACTGATAGTTGCTGTTGTATAAGGAAATCTGATATAATTGAAGAAATTAGATGAAGAGAAACGTATTGTTATTTATAAGTTTATGTGTCGTCGGATGTGTGATGACGTATGCACAGCAGATGCCTGGGCTGTTACAAAAGGGGAAGGCGGATACTCAGGATTGTAAGGCATGGGTGGATGAACAGCTTTCTGAAATGAGTTTGAAGGAAAAGATAGGACAACTGTTTATACACACAGTGGCTCCTCTTCAGACACAACGAAATAAAAACAATATATATGCAGCTATAAAAGAATATAAAGTAGGAGGATTACTTTTTTCGGGCGGTCAGTTGTCTGATCAGGTTTTATTGACTAATTATGCGCAGAGTTTGGCGGAAGTGCCTTTGCTCATAACTTTTGATGGTGAATGGGGGCTGGCTATGCGCTTGAAGGGAACCCCTCGTTTTCCAAGAAACAGAGTCTTGGGATGTATACAGGATAATGAACTGCTTTATGAATATGGTAAGGAAGTAGCCCGGCAATGTAAGGAGATAGGTGTGCAGATCAATTTTGCTCCGGTGACCGATGTAGATGTTAATCCTCGGAATCCGGTTATTAATACCCGTTCTTTTGGTGGTGATCCTCGGAATGTGGCTCAAAAAGTGGTAGCTTATGCTCGTGGTTTGGAGGATGGAGGGGTATTGTCTGTCTGTAAACATTTTCCGGGACATGGAGATACGGAAGTGGATTCTCATAAGGCGTTACCGGTTTTGAATTTTGATCGTGCGCGTTTGGACAGCATTGAACTTTTTCCGTTTAAAGAGGCTGTTAAAGCAGGATTGGGAGGTATGATGGTAGGACATTTGGAGGTACCTGAATTGGGTAAAAATCCGGCTTCGATTTCTTCACATATTATTTATAATTTGCTTTGTCGGGAATTGGGCTTTCAAGGCTTGGTTTTTACAGATGCTTTGGAGATGAAAGGTATTTCGCAAAATGAGAATATATGCGCTCAAGCCTTGATAGCAGGTAATGATTTATTATTGGCTCCCCGTAATTTGAAGAGAGAATTGGATGGTGTTTTAAATGCTGTAAAAAGTGGAAAACTATCAGAAGAACTGATTACGGAAAAATGTCGTAAGGTATTGACTTATAAATATGTTTTAGGGTTGAAGAATAAACCTCACATCCAACTTTCCGGGCTGGAGAAACGATTGAACCGTCCGGAAACGAAGGAGTTGATTCTCCGCTTGCAGAAAGCTGCTATAACGGTTCCTGCCAATGTAAATGGAATTTTGCCCTTGGATTCAAAATTGAGGGGAACGGTGGTTCTGAATATTGGGAAAACTCCCGGTGCTGGGCTTGCTTTTTATAATCGTTTGCAAAATACACTTTCTCTCACACGTGTTGTTGCTCGTCCGGATTCGATGGAAGCTATCAGAAAACGATTGTTGGGTAGTCAGCGTGTAATTGTGGTGGTTACTTCGGATGATTACAAAAAGTATAAAACAATGCTTGATTCGCTTCCGGCTGATTTGCCTGTTATTTATGTGTTTCTGATGCCATTAAAGTCTATGTTGGATATGGAGGGCTATTGGAAGAAAGCAGCGACTGTAGTATTGGGGCATACTGATGAATCTGTTATTCAGGAGTATGTGGCTGATGTCTTGGTAGGAAAGGCAGTGGCAGACGGACGTTTGTCGGTGGCTGTCGCCGATTTGTTCAAACCGGGTGATGGAGTGACTATAACTCCTAAAGTGTCTCGTATTTATAGACCTGAGGATTATGGTATGGATTCCAAAATACTGGAAAAGATAGACAGGATAGCCATGGAAGGAATCAAGGCGAAGGCTTATCCTGGTTGTCAGATTCTAATTTTAAAAGATGGGAAACCAGTATATGATAAGTCTTTCGGCACTTTCACTTATGAAAGTGACCGAAAGGTGGAAAAGGATGATTTGTATGATTTGGCTTCGTTAACCAAGACCACGGCGACGCTGTTGGCTGTTATGAAACTTTACGATGAAGGAAAATTTGGTTTGACTGATCGCATATCTCAATACATTCCAGCTTTAAAAGGTACGGACAAGGAACGTGTCACTATTGAGGAGTTACTTTTACATCAGTCGGGCATTCCTGCTTTTTGGCCTTTTTATAAGGAGACTATAGATAAAGACAGTTATAAGGGGAGTTTTTACAGAGCAAGACCGGACGCTAGTCATCATACGCAAATAGATACACGGCTGTATGTCATTGATAAGTTTGATTATAGAAAAGAGTTGATGGCAAAAACTTTCTCTGCTGATTATCCTTTACAGGTAGCTGACAGTATGTTTCTTCATCGTTCTTTTCGTGATTCCATTATGGTACAAATAGGACGTATTCCATTAAAAGACAGGAGATATCGTTACAGTTGCCTGAACTTTATGTTATTGAAGGAAATGGTAGAGAATATCAGTAAAATGCCTATGAATCTTTTTTTAGATAAGGAATTCTATAAACCGATGGAGATGAACCGTACGGCTTATTTGCCGCTTCGGCAGTTCAAAAAGGAGGAAATTGTTCCTACAGTGAAAGCGGATTATTTGCGTAAAGGAAAAGTGTTGCAGGGTTATGTACACGATGAATCAGCTGCTTTCATGGGAGGGGTATCAGGAAATGCCGGTTTATTTTCCACGGCTCGTGATGTGGCAAAAGTGTATCAGTTATTGATTGATGGAGGGGTTTATAATGGAAAGCGTTATCTGAGTAGGGAAACTTGTGATTTATTTTTAACCCATACCTCAAAAATCAGTAGGAGAGGATTGGGATTTGACAAACCGGATGTGAATAATAGTGTGAAAAGTCCGTGTGCGGAGGAAGCGCCCGAAGAGGTGGTAGGACATACTGGTTTTACCGGAACTTGCGCTTGGGCAGATCCGAAAAATCATTTGGTTTTTGTTTTTCTGAGTAATCGGATTTATCCGCGTCCTTTTGACCATAAACAGTTGATGCGGTTAAATATCCGTCCTCGTATGCAACAGGTTATGTATCAGGCTTTGATGAAATGATCATATTTAGATTAAATACAAATTAGTGCATTTTTGTAATCTCTATGTGACAACTAATAGAGAAAAGCTGTATATTTGTTCCATCAATTAGTACTAATAATTTAATAATTAACGAAAATGGCTTACGTAATTAGTGACGATTGTATCGCTTGCGGTACTTGTATCGATGAATGCCCGGTAGAAGCAATTTCTGAAGGCGATAAGTATTCTATCAATCCGGATCTGTGTACAGAGTGCGGAACTTGTGCTGATGCTTGTCCTTCTGAAGCTATTCACCTTGGCTAAGCAGTACAATTTTGTTCTTTAAAGTTAATAACGATCGTTTCCGTTGATGGAAACGGTCGTTTTTTTGTTTATCTAAATTTTGTTTTGATTGGAAGCTCGTATGTCTGCTTTATGAATAAAAAAAACAGGCATCACAGAAAAAAACGGATGCCTGTTCTTTTTATAGAGAAAGAATATTTTATTTTAATAGGGCTAATGCTTCTTTGATGCGGCGCATAGCTTCTATAATATTCTCATCGGAAGTTGCATAACTCATACGGATGCATTCGGGGGAACCGAATGAAGTACCACCTACACATGCCACATGACCTACTTCAAGCAGATACATTGCTAAATCGTCAGCGTTATTGATGTTGCGGTCACCTGCTGATTTGCCAAAAAAGGAATCACATTTCGGGAATAAATAGAATGCTCCTTGAGGATTGTTTACTTCAAATCCTGGAATTTCTTTTGCTAATTTTACAATAAGGTCACGGCGGCGCTGGAATGCTTGGCGCATTTCCTCTACGGGAGCCTGAGTACCTGTATAGGCAGCTTCGGCAGCTTTCTGAGAAACAGAGCACGGACCTGAGGTATATTGTCCTTGCAGCTTATTTACAGCTTTTACAATCCATTCCGGACCGGCAATGAACCCGATTCTCCATCCTGTCATAGCATATGCTTTTGAAACTCCGTTTACAATAATTACATTGTCATGAATCTCAGGGAATTGGGCAATGCTTTCATGTTTGCCACTGTATGTGATATGTTCGTAAATCTCATCGGCTATAACATATACTTGCGGGTGCTTTGCCAAAACAGCGGCCAAGCCGGCCAACTCTTCTTTGGTATAAACGGAACCGGTGGGATTTGACGGTGAGCAAAGAATCAATGCTTTGGTTTTAGGAGTAATCGCTGCTTCTAGTTGTGCAGGGGTGATTTTGAAATCCTGATCAATACCCGCAGTGATAATAACAGGAGTTCCGTCTGCTAGTTTTACCATTTCAGGATAGCTTACCCAATAGGGAGCAGGGACTATTACTTCGTCACCGTCGTTAACTAGAGCCATAATCGTATTACAAACAGATTGCTTGGCACCGTTTGCACAGGAGATTTGTGCAGCTGTATAGTCTAATCCGTTTTCATTCTTCAGTTTGGCTACGATTGCATTGCGAAGTGCAGGATATCCCGGAACTGGAGAATATCTGGAAAAGTTATCATCTACTGCCTTTTTTGCTGCTTCTTTGATGTGGTCCGGGGTATTGAAGTCCGGTTCACCTACGCTTAAATTAATGACATCAACTCCTTGGGCTTTTAACTCATTACTTTTTTGGGACATGGCCAATGTTGCTGAAGGAGACAAACGATTCAGACGATCTGATAATTGATTCATTGCTATTATTTTTTAATGTGTTTAAGTTTACTTGCTGCAAAATAAAGGATAATATCTTAATTATGAAAGTAAAACAGACGAAATCGCATAAAAAATGATGTGATTTCGTCTGAGTTATAGCTTTTTTATTTGTTAAAGTGCAATGTGTGTCCCATTCTGTCTTTTTTGGTTTTTAAATAACGCTCGTTATATTTGTTAGGCGTGATTTCAATGGGAACGTTTTCAACTATGGACAAACCGTATGATTCCAATCCTACACGTTTGACAGGATTATTTGTCAGCAAACGCATTTGGGTGACGCCTATACTGCGTAGTATCTGTGCTCCGACTCCGTAATCACGTTCATCTGCCTGATGCCCTAAAAGGATATTTGCTTCTACAGTATCCACACCATTTTCTTGCAATTTGTAGGCTTTCATCTTTTCCATTAGTCCTATGCCTCTTCCTTCTTGGTTTAAGTAAACAACAGCACCTTTTCCTTCTTTTTCGATCATTTGCAATGCTTTGTGCAGTTGTTCTCCACAGTCACAACGCATGGATCCGAAAATATCACCGGTGGCGCAAGAAGAATGTACACGTACCAAAACGGGTTCTCCTTCTTTTATGTCACCTTTTATAATAGCGATATGTTCTAAACCATTGCTTTTCTGGCGGAAAGGTATCAGACGGAAATGGCCGTATTCAGTCGGCATGTCCACTTCCACCCCTTTTTCTACTAATGACTCTTGCTTCAGACGATAGGCGATCAAGTCACGGATTGAAATTAGTTTCAGCCCCCATTCATCGGCCATTTTTCTTAGTTCGGGCAGACGTGCCATGGTTCCGTCCTCACTCATGATTTCCATCAGTGCGGCGGCAGGGTATAGTCCTGCCAGACGCGCCATGTCGATACAGGCTTCTGTATGGCCTGCACGTCTCAGCACCCCTTTGTCTTGTGCATATAATGGATTGACATGCCCCGGACGTCCGAATGTTTCGGGAGTGGAGGTGGGATCGGCAAGAGCACGGATGGTAGCGGCCCGGTCGTGGATAGAAACTCCGGTACTGCAACCTTCCAGCTTATCTACAGTTACAGTGAAAGGAGTACCTAGAACTGACGTGTTTGTATCTACTTGATGAGGTAATTCCAATTCTTTGCAACGAGAAATGGTAATAGGTGCACAAAGCACGCCACGTGCATGTTTCAACATGAAATTGACTTGTTCGGGAGTAATTTTTTCCGCAGCAACAATTAAATCGCCTTCATTTTCACGATCTTCGTCGTCCACTACAATGACAAACTTACCTTCACGGAAGTCAGCTATCGCTTCTTCGATGGTATTTAGTTTTAATTCTTCCATAGTCAAATTATAAATGATTTATTGTTTATTCTTTCTTGAATTTCACGGTTGGTCTTGATTATGTTTTTTAAATCTTTATCCAGCCGGATACTGAACCGCCAAATGCGGAAATAGAAGAACAGGCCTATTGGTACAATGATTCCTGCAAGTAAATTAAGCCATTGGTTGTCAAACGGACTTTTGTGAGCTTTGGTGGACAAAATGGGATATTTATTTAAGTATTCCAGTAATACTCCATCTTTGCTGTTGGATAATTCTTCTATGAGTAGTTCCATTTTGGCACTGATATCGGCTATGACGTCGTCATGTCCTTTATTGGTGAAGATGCGGATATAATTAGGTGCATCGGCCAGTCTATGCTTGATGGCATATTCGTTACAGATGTTGCATAGTTTCTCCAATTCCGTTTGTATACGTGGATAGTCCGGATCTTCTATAATAACTTCTTTTTTGAATACATGGCGCGAAGGGCGCAGACCTAGCAGCATACGGAAGAAATTGATATACACTTCGGCATTGAATACCACAGAGTCATTATTTGACTTATAAGTAAAGAAGGCTCCGATAGGTGCCAATACAATGGTACTCATCCACACGCCCAATACCATATTCATTTCACCGCTTTTTGCTACTCGGGTAGCTCCGGAATCAATGATATAATAAATTACGAAAATTAAGACGGATACCACTACGGGCATTCCTAAACCTCCTTTGCGGATGATGGCTCCCAAAGGCGCACCGATGAAAAAGAAAATCAAACAACTGAGAGAGAGGGTGATTTTTTTGTGCCAGTCGGCTTCGTGTTTCCGGATATTGTTGTCCGCATCTGTAGTTTGATAGCTTTTCATGCTCCATTCGCTGGCCAGTGCCTCGGTACGATCCGCCGCACTACCCAGTGTCTTATCTTTTTCAGCTAAAGTATAGGAATTGAACAGGCTGTCCACATTGATTTTGTTGTTTGTTTCAACTATTTTTGCGGAGTCTGTTTTCGATAATACGATATTGCGATAAGTCGAGGCTTTTATTTCATTATACATACTTCTTCCCAAGCTGTCGGCACGGTGGTTCAGTGAGTCGATGGACTGGCTGATTTCAATCATGTTTTTGCTGTCCGAACGGTCACTTAAAAAGCTTCCATCTACCATGTTGAATCCACCGTCAAATTCGATAATGGTATGTTTCTCTCTGAAGGTTTCACGTCGATAGGGGACATTATTGGATGAAATGGTCTGCGATTTCAGATTTTCGAACTGCTCTCCGTTGTACAGATGTAGATAAAGATGTTGTTTGTCTGCTGTCATCTCCATTTTTCCTTCGGAAGCCCATATAATGTGAGCGTTTTCAAACCCATCTGAAAAGTTGTAGATCAGTACATCTTTTAGCATTCCTGTTTCACGGTCTTTCTGTTTTACATATATATTATACCCCTCAATTTCGTCGTAAAATACACCTTCCGGAATATCCAGTTCTGGTGAAGTTTGCTTCATGGATACAAGTAAAGTAAGCAGTTTGATCTGCGCTTTGGGAGCTATGACATTTTGAAAATAAAACGAGGTACAACACAGGAAAGTACAAAAAATAATCAGTGGACGTATGATCCTCAATAAGGGAATACCCGCTGCTTTCATTGACAGCAATTCATATCTTTCACCAAAGTTACCGAATGTCATTAAGGCAGCTAATAAAATTGCCAAAGGTAGGGACAAAGGTATTAAGGTCAGAGCAGAATAAAAGAAAAATTGTGCTAAAACACTCATTTCCAATCCTTTTCCAACCAACTCGTCTACATATCTCCATAAAAATTGCATCATGAAGATGAAGAGACAGATGAAAAAAGTACCTATAAAGAGCATCAAAAAGCTCTTTAGGATAAATATATCTAATTTTTTTATGCGTAGCATTATTTCATTTTGTGCAACTATCAAGGCACAAAAATAGCATAAAAAACGGAGAGCAAAGACAAGTTTTGCATATTTTTATAGAATTACAGTCCACTTACCCTTTTTAGCTTCTCTATTTCGGAATCCCAAAGTTCTTTCGTATCTTCTACTTCATCGGGGGCTGCCCAGTCAATCACTTCCAGCATATAGTCAGAGGTTAGTTCGTTATAGACCATTTTCAATTCAAAATAGGCTTTAGGATCTTCATCATCCAGCCATCGAAAGCGTATAAAACTGTTAACCCGGAAGTTTGTAACTTCAGCTTGCCGTGTTTCTGTTTTTCCCCAATAAAAGGTGAATACTTTGTCTTTGAATGTCACCTTGTCTGCAAACCATGTTTCCAGGCCGGATGGAGTACTGATAATAGACCATACGATGTTACCGGATCCGGCTTTCAACATGTACTCCAAGCGAATTTTTTCTTTTCTCATAGGTTAGCTTTTTAAAGTTTCGGTGGCAAATTAAGCCAAATTTTCTTATTTGCCATAATAAATGCTATGTTTTTTGAAATATTTATTTGCCATATACTAAGCTGTTTTTCTCTTTAAAAACGAATTTTACAAGAAAAAGTTCTCTGAAATGTTGCAAAGTTCAAAATAACTTTCTATCTTTGCACCCGCAATTGAGAAATGATGGCGGGATAGCTCAGCTGGTTAGAGCGCATGATTCATAATCATGAGGTCCCC
>ENA-OXJK01000788-OXJK01000788.1-human-gut-metagenome-genome-assembly--contig:-NODE-788-length-10948-cov-16.6024_pt1 | contig 10948 bp, 9 predicted proteins | sample MGYA00249823_ERZ652372 | MGnify/ENA primary metagenome ERZ652372 (study PRJEB26925, sample SAMN05826969) | human gut metagenome | biome: ENVO:2100002; feature: ENVO:00000062; material: ENVO:00002003...
GCGGTACGCGAGCTGGGTTCAGAACGTCGTGAGACAGTTCGGTCCCTATCCGGCGCAGGCGGAGGATATTTGAGAGGAGCTGTCCTTAGTACGAGAGGACCGGGATGGACGGACCACTGGTGTATCTGTTGTCGACCAACGGCATGGCAGAGTAGCCAAGTCTGGAAGGGATAAACGCTGAAGGCATCTAAGCGTGAAGCCCCCCTCAAGATGAGATATCCCTCCTATATGGAGTAAGACCCCTTGAAGACTACAAGGTAGATAGGGCAGAGGTGGAAGCATGGCAACATGTGGAGCTGACTGTTACTAATAGGTCGAGGGCTTAATCTGGCTAATAACTGAGAAAAACAAATCGGATTTGTATGAAGTTTTGAAGGTACAAACCTTTATATGGCCTAGTGGCTCAGTTGGTTAGAGCGCCGCCCTGTCACGGCGGAGGTCACGGGTTCGAGTCCCGTCTGGGTCGTTTGTAGTGAGTATCTACTACAATTTTATATGGGATCTTAGCTCAGCTGGGAGAGCATCTGCCTTACAAGCAGAGGGTCACAGGTTCGAGCCCTGTAGGTCCCATTCATGCCGCAGTGGCGGAACTGGCAGACGCGCAGGACTTAAAATCCTGTTGTAGTGATACAGTACCGGTTCGATTCCGGTCTGCGGCATTCATTCAAAACACTTGACAAGAGTGTTATAATGAATGAGTAAATAAAATATGTGTGTGTAGCTCAGCTGGATAGAGCACTTGGCTACGGACCAAGGTGTCGGGGGTTCGAATCCTCTCACGCACGTTATATAGTATAGAAAGAGCAGGTTGTAATACCTGCTCTTTCTATACTACAAATCGTCCGCGGACGATTTGAACCCCAGGGTTCGTTCTACACTTCGTTGCGGTCGGCGCTAAGCGGAAGTCCACCGGACTTCCAGCGCCCTCTCACGCACGTTATATAATATAGAAAGAGCAGGTTGTAATACCTGCTCTTTCTATAATTGAGGCACGGAGTATTAATTCCGTGCCTCAATTGTTTTATCCGGATTACCTTTCTGTTGTAAAATAAAGGGCGTTATTTCAGTGCAGATATAATTTTGAAATATGGCTTGAAAAGGCTGTAATATTTCAGACCATCTGTTTCACCGTAGCTCTTTGTGATGGCAGATCTTATGCCATTGAGATTCTTTGTTTTATTCTTGTTTTTTTCAAGAAAATCAACAAAATTTCCGGGATCATTAATATCACTGTGTGCGAAAATTATACCTGTAAAACGCTCTACCTTCTTTTTACGCGTGAGCTTTTCAGGCGTAAAAGAGTAGGATTTGTCTTTTATGGTTTTATAAATTGTCTGACCCTGTTTCATACCATAAACATGAACCAGCGTCTCATGAAGCTTGAGCAGATTGTCTTTTCCCATGCAGTTTAGGAAAGAATCTACCTCAAAATGGTCAAAGTCTTCGGATACTGCCGATACTTCAGAAATATCTGATGTATCAATGCTGTCCATTGAGGCCTTAGCCTCAGCTGCTTCGTTTTTATTTGAGCTGTTACCAGAACCGTTATGAGGTGTCTGTTCGTCAGTGAATGGTAAGTCATCATTAGTCATAAGCTTATCACTTGACGGTAAGTCATCGTTAGTTGCAAGCTCATCACCTAACGGTTCACTGTCTGTATAGCTGCTATGATTGCCATCGATAAGTTCATTCAGATTGTAAGACTTTGCGGTGATAGCATCGGTATCAGTATCGGTATTGATATTGACGTTATCTTCCCTGGATGGAATATCTGCTACTACCTGATACTTGATGTTTTTTCTTCGCTGGACAGCCTGTTTGCAGAAATTCACATTGAATCTGCGTACAGCGTATCCCTTATCTTTCCAGAACCTTACAGCAGGGTCATAGCCTGTGTCGTTGCTCATTATGATGTACTCATCAGCACAGGTCTCGGCTGACGCAGCATCACATTCGTTTTCACTGCAGGCACCGCCGCATCCCATCAGATACCCCATATAGGATACGAGCTGAAAATCAAGGGCGTTTGTGCCCTCATAGCATTCCTCAAATCGTATATTTATTTTATTGTTTTCAATAAGTCTGATGACTGACATGTATGACATGTGAGGTGATTTTTTTGTGTAAAAAACTACGATTTCATCATCCTCATCTGCCATATCAAACAGCATCAGCCAGTTGTCGTTGACATTTTCGCTGTCTACTAAAAAGTGTCTGATAATAATCACCATTAATCCGGATAAAGGTATTGTAGCATGAGTATGAGAAAATGGCAAATAATCCGGATTTTAAGTAAATGTTAACAATACAAAGAGTGCAACATATGATATAATTTTAATATATCTTGAAAATGAAGGGGGAATAGAGTTGGCAGATATTGAAATAAATAAATCAGATATTGATGAAGTTAATGATGTGATACAAGAAACAGATGAAGAAGCATATGCGTTGGATTCTGAATTTACAGAGAAAAAGGAATATAAAACAGTACAGAAATATGAGCTTGTGACGATTCTGTCGTATCTTATAGGTGTCAGAAATGAGATACTTGATCATATGTGCAGTGATGAGTATGTGGAGCTTTTAAACAGCTTAAGAGAAAATAAAAATGCGAGGATACTCAGATATCTGTGTAAGGCGCGTACAGGTCTGCTGCGCAACTATAAAAAAACAGACAATGAAATAAAATATAATCTGGGTAATATAAACAGGATGGAGTGGTTTGATGCAGAGAATATAAATAAGCTTGAGAGCTGGGAAGTGCATATTATATTGTATAATTCATCGGCTGACAAGTATTGCGTACATATTAACAAGCTGATTAATGAGCACGTGGATGCATGTAAAAAGCTTTTCCCAGACTGGATAAAATGGGAGTATATCAGGGATTTGTTTGTCATAGTGGATTATGAAAAGCCAAAGAAGCTAAAGGCAGAGTTTACTGTCTATAAAGAGCACAGAAAAGAGTATCCATACGGGATGTACATTCACTGGCGCCCGGATGGCAGGGGAAATCTGCTCAATTCCGATGGACGTATATTAAAGACAATATACAGACAGCATGGTGATTATTTCAATGACGGTTCAAAATACAGGGATGCAGTGGAAGATACAAAGGAAAATATATATGAGTTTATCCGTGAAAGTATGCGTGTTGTGATAGTTGTGGATTGTGAAAATTCTGATGTATACAAGCTGTATGGAGTATTAAAAAACTTAAATTCTGAGCAAATGTCCAAAATAGAAAAAATTATACTTTATGATGATTATCATACATCCTGTGGATGGGACTGGCTGGAAAAATTCATACATATCCCTGTATTCCACGAGGAGGTGGAACGTGTGACAGACCGAAAGTCGCTTGTTGATATAAAGATGACTGCGGGAGTGTGTGAGGCGTATTATAAGGACAACATAGACTCGTTTATTTTATGCTCAAGTGATTCGGATTACTGGGGACTTATTTCATCGGTAAAGGATGCTCATTTCCTCGTGATGTACGAATATAGCAAGTGCGGACAGTCAATCAAGGATGCACTTACAAAAAGATGTATATTTCATTGTTCAATAGACGATTTCTATACAGGAAATGCAAGTGATTTAAAGAAAAAAGTCATGATAAGTGAATTGAAAAATCTGACAAATGATATTGTCGGAAAAAATGGCTGGGAGATGACAAGACAGATATACGAGAGGACTAAAATTACATCGACAGAGCGAGAAATGAAGGATTTTTACAATAAATATGTTAAGTCATTGCGGTTAAAAATTAATGAGGACGGAGTATTCGAGATTGTGGTCAATGAATATTGATTATCGTAAAACTGTTTTATGTAATTATTGTCGGTCACACATGTATTGTGTGAAGGTTAAGCCTTATTTTAGCGGAAAGAGTGGGAAAGTATGATGAAACCGATGCTTGAAATCTGCTGTGGCAGCTTTTCGGATGTGAAAACAGCATATGAAAATGGTGCAGACAGGGTTGAACTGAACAGTGCCCTATATATGGGAGGGCTGACACCTACACTCGCCAATTTAATATATGCAAAGGAGAACTGCAATATACCGGTAGTGGCAATGGTTCGGCCGAGGGGCGGTGGATTTTGCTATTCGGATGAAGAATACGACACTATGCTTATGGATGCAAAAATTCTTTTAGAGCATGGAGCAGACGGTATTGCGTTTGGATTTCTGACAGAGGAAAAAATGCTTGACAAAAAGCGCACGAAGGAAATGATAGAGCTCATTCATGAGTGTGGCAGGGAAGCTGTGTTTCACCGCGCCTTTGACTGCATAGATAATCAGGACAGTGCAGCGGAGATGCTTATTATGCTTGGCGCAGATCGTATCCTCACAAGCGGTGGAGCAGTAAATGTATGGGATGGCAGAAAACAGCTTAAGCATCTTCAAAATCAATATGGAAAAGATATTACGATTCTGGCTGGAAGCGGCGTGAATGATACCAATGTGAGAGCACTTATCGAATACACAGGTATTACGCAGGTGCACAGCTCGTGTGGCTCATGGAAGTGTGATGTGACAGCAGCGGGTAATGCAGTAGATTTTTCGTATGATGAAGCGATGAAAAACTGCTATCAGTGTGCGGATGCAGGTAAGGTTAGGAAGCTTGCGGAAGAGGTAAGTGGAGTGTAATATTAAAGCAAAAGATTATAGAAGTTCGGAGGAAACAATTAATGGCAGAGCAGGAAAACAGTAAGGATTTAATCAGTGTACTTTGGAGTGGCGCTGATGTACTTCGTTCTAAAATGGATGCGAATGAATATAAGAATTATCTTTTGGGAATTGTATTCTATAAATACCTATCAGATTCATTTTTGATTAGAGTATATGATTTGATAAATGATGAGAAACCGGAATCGCTCAAGGTGGCACTTGAGGCATATAAAAATGAGTTGAAGGGTGAATATGCTAATGATCTGCTTGATGAATTAAAGCAGGATCGTAAATATGTAATTGAGCCTGAGCTTACATATACATGTTTTGCAGAGGATGCAAGGAATAATTGCTTTAATCGTGAGCAATTACAGAAAGCATTCAATAATATTGAGCAGAGCGGAGAGTTGTTTGTGGATTTGTTTTCCGACATTGATTTGTATTCAAGCAGGCTTGGAGCGGGAGACCAGAAACAAAGTGATACAATTGCAGAACTGATAAAAGTAATAGACCAGGCGGATTTGCTCAATTCCGATGGTGAAATACTTGGAGATGCATATGAATATCTGATAGGACAGTTTGCGTCAGAGACCGGTAAGAAGGCGGGAGAATTCTATACGCCACAGGCAGTATCAAAAATTCTTACTAGAATAGCAATAACAGGACAGGAGAATGTGAAAGGTTTGTCAATCTATGATCCATGTATGGGTTCAGGTTCGCTGCTTCTTAACGCAAAGAGATACTATAAAGGTGATACAAACTATATAAAATATTATGGACAGGAACTGAACATGTCCACATATAATCTGGCGAGGATGAATATGTTCCTGCATGATGTAGCTGCGGAGAATCAGAATCTGCATCATGGAGATACTCTTGATGCAGACTGGCCAACTGGTGAGGAAACTGACTTTCACATGGTACTTATGAATCCACCGTATTCTGCAAAATGGAGCGCTGCATCAGGATTTTTACAGGACGAAAGATTTTCAGAATATGGTGTTTTGGCGCCAAAATCAAAGGCTGATTATGCATTTTTACTTCATGGACTTTATCATCTGAAAAGCAATGGAACAATGGCCATCGTTTTGCCACATGGAGTGCTCTTCAGAGGTGCAGCAGAGGGAAAAATAAGAGAAAAGCTCCTTCGTTCAGGAAACATATATGCGGTTATAGGATTGCCGGCTAATTTATTTTATAATACGTCTATTCCTACATGCATTGTTGTACTTAAAAAGCATAGAGATGGCAGAGATGTACTGTTTATTGATGCATCAAAGAAGTTCATTAAGGGCAAAAAGCAAAACGAAATGTCGGATGAGCATATTGATGAAGTTATGGATTTGTATAACAGAAGGGAAACTGTAGACAAAGAATCCTATCTGGCAAGCTTTGATGATATTGAAAAGAATGATTTCAACCTAAACATACCGCGATATGTAGACAATTTTGAAAAGGAAGAGGAAGTCGATATAAATGGTCTGCTCGAGGATATGCAAAAAACAGATGACGAGATAGGAAAGGTCGAAGGTGAGTTTGTGAATTTGTTAAAAGACCTGTCATCGTCCGATGACAATATAATGGCATCGTTAAAACGTTATATTGATATGATTGAGGGGTGATTTGTATGGAAAATCCAAAGATTAGATTTAAAGGGTTTACTAAGGATTGGGAACAGCGTAAGTTTAGTGACATTGCCTCAAGAGAATCGGTCTCAAGAGAATCATCCTACGATTTACCAAGCCTAGAGTATGAAGATGTAATTGCAGAAGAAGGAAGATTAAATAAAGATATTAGCCTAAAAGAAAATATTAAAAAAGGAATTGTTTTTGATGGTTCTCAAGTATTGTATGGAAAACTTCGACCATATCTTCATAATTGGCTAAATCCAGATTTTTCAGGTGTTGCAGTTGGTGACTGGTGGGTTTTAAAACCTAATAATGCTGATAAAAGTTTTATATATCGACTTATTCAGACACAACGATTTGATGATATTGCTAACCAATCAGCAGGGTCGAAAATGCCAAGAGCCGATTGGAATTTAGTATCAAATACAGAGTTCGCAGTTCCAGTTTCACAAGAAGAGCAGGAAAAGATTGGTGAGTATTTTTCCTCCCTCGACCACCTCATCACTCTTCACCAGCGAAAGTGTGAACAGACAAAAAATTTGAAAAAATATATGCTTCAAAAAATGTTTCCACAAAATGGAGCAAAAGTTCCAGAGATTAGATTTAATGGATTTACTCACGATTGGGAACAGCGTAAGTTTGGTAGTTTACTGGAAGAAACGAGAAATAAGACAATATTTGAGGATGAAGACACATTGCTTTCTTGTGCCATTGATGGTATGTATCTCAATTCAGAGTTGTTCAGCCATTTTAGAGGTTCATCAAATATTGGATATTTGAAAGTTAAAAAGAATGACTTGATTTTGTCTGCACAGAATTTACATCTTGGTAATTGTAATGTCAATTTACGCTTTGAGCATGGCATAATCTCGCCTGCATACAAGGTTTATGAGCTTGTTGGATGCAATCCGTTATTTATGCAAGCATGGGTAAAAAAAGACAGTACTAAGGATTTTTTCTTAAAATCATCTACAGAGGGAGCTAGCGTTTGTAGAAAAAATATTGTTTGGGAAGAATTATATAAACAGGAATTACCAGTTCCGAGTATTGAGGAACAAACAAAAGTTGGTGAGTATTTTTATAGCCTAGACCATCTCATCACTCTTCACCAACGTAAGTGCGATGAACTTAAGAAAATGAAAAAATTTATGTTACAAAATATGTTTATATAATCATTTGATATTAGAGTTATGAGATCTCTTGAAGGAAGGGAGGGATAAGAATGTCACAGGAAATTAAAATGGATACAATAATTTTATACCATGGTTCCCCTAATAAAATAGTAACACCAATATTTGGTGGCGGAGACGATAAACATGATTATGGTCGTGGATTTTATCTGACGGAAAACATTGATTTAGCAAAAGAATGGGCTGTTTGCAGACCTAATGAACAGAATGGATGGGTTCATAAGTATGTGTTAAATACAGAGGAACTAAAAATTTTTGATTTTCAGGAGAAGGATGTTTTATCGTGGCTTGCAGAGCTTATGAAACATCGCGATGCTGCGGATTCCAAGCGTTATAGGATGCTTGCTGCAAAGTTTATTGATAAATATGGTATTGATACCGATGCATATGATGTGATAAAGGGATGGCGCGCAAATGCATCATATTTCTACATTGCAAAAGAATTTGTCCGAGATAATATTGATATAGATATTCTTGAAGAATTGCTTTCGTTAGGCGGATTGGGGATTCAGTATTGTATTAAGACAGAAAAAGCATATGCAAATTTACGCGAGATAGAAAGTGATTTACTTCAAGTTGAATACAATGAATTTAACAATAAGTATAATCAAAGAGATATTGAAGCAAGAAAAAAAATGCGTAATTTAGTAGATTCAGATGCAAATAAGGTTACGAATGTTTTTAGTACATTGTTTTAGAGGTGAGAAAATGGGCGCATATTCAGAAGCGTATCTGGGTGACGTGGTGGAAAATCAGGGAAAATTATTTGATTTTGTGGCACAGTCTTATCCTGATAGTGATACAGAAGATTTTATAAATACGTATATGAAAAGTAAAACCAGAAAAAACATTGATGATGCGATGGCTTATGTTAATACTATGGATGCAAAAGAACTGTGGAAATACTTTTCAGACACAGAAAAATATAAGTTAAAGCAGGGGAAAGCAATCGAAGGATTTATGCCTGATTGGATTGGTGAATTTTATGCTTATTATCAGTGGTATTATGATATTCCAAGCGCAGAGGTAATAAATAAAGTACCGGTCGATTTTCTGAGGAAGGCTTATTGTGGACTTCATGATTTAGAGCTTGATTTGGCGGTAAAAAAGGTAGGTAAAGTATAAATGAATATAGTTTGTTTTCATAATCCAAATGAGGAAAATGGATACCTTAGTAACTGGTATTTAAGTGAGTTTGAATGTGATGGAATAAGATTTTCATCAATGGAACAGTACATGATGTATCAAAAAGCAAATTGTTTTGGTGATACAAAAATAGCGGAGAAGATTCTTGAAACTACAGATGTTGCACAAATTAAGGCTTTGGGAAGAAAGGTTTCAAATTATAATGAAACAATTTGGAATGGAAAGCGACAGATTGTTGTTTACAAGGGAATTTGTGAAAAATTTCAAAATCCTGAATTGAAATCCAGACTAAAGGCTACAGGTGATGCGGTTTTAGCGGAATGTGCTGTGAGGGACTGCATATGGGGGATTGGATTGTCAATGACAGATCCTAAAAGACTGGAAATGGAAAAGTGGAGAGGACAGAATCTGCTTGGATTTGCACTTATGATGGTGAGAGATAGAATATAAAATATGAAAAAAATTTGATTACTTTTAAGAGCATTCATCCGTGCTTTTAATTAATTTTAGGCGTGGGACAATTTGACTCACGTCTTTTATATTATAAGTGATGAAAAGTGGCATCACTCGTTATTAGCGTAAGTCTATTTGGATATGGTGAATAAAACCAAAAGTTTGGGAACAGCGTAAGTTGGGGGATGATTTGGTTTCTATACATACTGGAACCAATCTATTAGGTTCAATAACTAATACAGGGATGCCATTAATTAAGATGGGCAATATTCAACGCGGATATTTTGACACATCAAAGGTAGAATTTTTGGCTGAAAATGAGCAGCCAGATAAAGCGGATATTGTAAATTATGGCGACTTTTTCTTTAATACAAGAAATACATTAGAACTTGTTGGCAAAGGTGCAACGTGGATGAAAAATAGCGGAGAATATGCATTTAACAGCAATATTGCACGCTTTGAACTCAGAAACTTAGACACAATATTCTTCAATTATTTATATAATACTGATTATATGACCAAGCAAATTCATGCAAGAGCCATGGGAACCACAAGTGTGGCAGCTATATATCCAAGAACATTAGACTCTGTTGAGTATTTAGCTCCTTGTATGAAAGAACAACAGAAAATCGGAGCTTATTTCAAGCAACTCGACCACCTTATCACTCTTCACCAGCGCCAGACAGATTTTTATAAAAAAATCAGTTTCTACTATATCTCATCGTAAGCCAATAAAAAATTATAAATGTTGAAAACGATTGGGAACAGCGTAAGTTGATAGATTATCTTGAGGTATCATCTGAAAAGAATAGAGATAATCGTTTCACAAAAGATGATGTTCTATCGGTTTCAGGTGAATATGGAATTGTAAATCAGATTGAATTTCAAGGTCGTTCATTTGCAGGGGCATCGGTTTCGAATTACGGTGTTGTGGAAAACGGAGATGTTGTATATACAAAGTCACCATTAAAATCTAATCCATACGGAATAATCAAGACAAATAAGGGAATTCCGGGGATTGTATCAACCTTATATGCAGTTTATAAGCCAAAAGAAATAACGGATTCAAAGTTTGTACAGATTTATTTTGAACTTGATTCCAGAATGAATTCTTATATGCATCCGTTGGTAAACAAAGGTGCAAAAAATGACATGAAAGTTTCAGCAGAGAACGCTTTAAAGGGAATGGTTTCTTTTCCTAAAAAAGATGAACAGGAAATGATTTCATTATATTTTTCCTCCCTCGACAACCTTATCGCCCTTCATCAGCGTAAGTGTGATGAAACAAAAAAATTGAAAAAGTTTATGCTTCAAAAAATGTTTCCGAAAAAAAACGAGAAAAAACCAGAGATTAGATTCGCTGGTTTTACTGACGATTGGGAACAGCGTAAGTTGATAGATTATCTTGAGGTATCATCTGAAAAGAATAGAGATAATCGTTTCACAAAAGATGATGTTCTATCGGTTTCAGGTGAATATGGAATTGTAAATCAGATTGAATTTCAAGGTCGTTCATTTGCAGGGGCATCGGTTTCGAATTACGGTGTTGTGGAAAACGGAGATGTTGTATATACAAAGTCACCATTAAAATCTAATCCATACGGAATAATCAAGACAAATAAGGGAATTCCGGGGATTGTATCAACCTTATATGCAGTTTATAAGCCAAAAGAAATAACGGATTCAAAGTTTGTACAGATTTATTTTGAACTTGATTCCAGAATGAATTCTTATATGCATCCGTTGGTAAACAAAGGTGCAAAAAATGACATGAAAGTTTCAGCAGAGAACGCTTTAAAGGGAATGGTTTCTTTTCCTAAAAAAGATGAACAGGAAATGATTTCATTATATTTTTCC